>QWCK01003415.1_pt1 | contig 17441 bp, 15 predicted proteins | sample 1972571 | NCBI WGS metagenome assembly QWCK01 (sample SAMN09866710, study PRJNA288562) | Human gut metagenome isolate term2_stool, whole genome shotgun sequencing... | isolation source: gut | host: Homo sapiens | place: USA: California
GGCCCGTCCGTAGTCGATGCCCACATTTTCCTCGATGGCTTTCTTCAGCTTTTCCTTGACTTCCGCTTGCGTCTTTCCAAGGACGTTTTTAATGATGGCCTTTCCTGTTTCTGGATCGTGACCGACTGTGTACCGACCCTCCCAGCGTCCGTCCTTTCGTTTGCGGATATTTCCCTCCCCGTTTGCTCGTCGCTTTGGCATATGTTAAGCAACCAGAGATTACAAGCGGGAATCCTGTCCACAAAAGAGCCAGATCTGGAATATATGTTCCATCGCCATCCACAAAGCAACAAGAGCGGTATATGAGATACAACCTTACCCTACGGAACAATCTCAGTGCAGTCGATCACCAAAAGGGGCCCAATTACCCTCGCACAGGCCCTGCTCCTTGGAAAATGAGCAGATTCATTTTTTATCATCATGCCAGGTATGACCGCCCAAAAGATCAGGCATACTGTAGCAAAGGGGGCCTGCGTATGAGAAAACCAAGCCGCGAGGCTTTGACGAAACGAATCTGGTTTGATTACTTCAATGAGGTTCTTCGCAAACAAAACCTCATTGATTGGAACACCTATCAGAAAATCAAGTTGTCTATCCAACAATAAGAAGCTGTTGATTGCATAAGCTCAAGTCAAAACCACCAGCTAAGCTGGCTGTCAGCATGTCCAGACACCCGGTCATTGTGCCCCATTTTTCCCCGTTTCAGCATCCCTCACCACTCATTTTTCCCGTTTACAAACGAAAAAGCCCAGCTTTCGCTGGACTTTTTCGACAAACTGGGGCATCCAAAAGGGTGCCCTTTTTCATTTCTGCAGGCCATGTACAGCCCACTCTGCTTCTGCCCTGTTCGTATCTAGGATACTCAACTGGCACTTCGATTTGCAGGATGCATGGATCTGGGCGCTTTACTCCCCATCCACAGGCTTGCCAACCATGTATACCCAGCCATGAGGAGGACAGACAGAATATGTCCAGTACCCGATGACCACACCGTCAAAGGGAGCAATGACCCGATCCACTTCCTCTCCGAACAGGTTCGTAATGATGGAAAGCGTGTCGCCCTTACGCACAGAATCCATTGCCTTCTTCACAGGCACATGAATCCCGCCGTTGCGGTTATAGATATAATCAATGTCATAGTGGTGTACGCCCTCATTGGCGGGCACGCTGCCCTCCAGAATCCCCAGCAGGGTCATCACATTGCGAATTCCGGTCTCCAACATCTGCTTGTGCTCATCCCGCTGATACATGCGGGTGCACTGTCCGCCAATCTCGGGTGTAATGCAGGGAATGCCCATCTGATAGGCATACTCATCCTCAATTCCGCTGTTCTCCGCGTAGCGGGTGTTCTTCCACAAGACCTTAAAGCCAAAGCACTGGGCCATTTCACGGGACTTATACGCCACAGGAGACTCCTCTCCGCAGTACAGCACAACAGGCTCCAGATACTCGCTGTTGCCGCCGCCGTGGATGCAGATCACCGCGTCAGCCTTCTTGATGATGTTCTCACAGTACCAGCTGCACACATAAGCCGTCATGGGGCCGGTTCCGCCCGGATAGATGCGATTCAGATCCTGGGGCACAAAGTCCAGGGTATTATAGCGCTTCATTTCGGCAAAGGCCTCTGCATTCAGGGCAGGGATTCCAATGAAGCTTCCCTTCATCTTGGATACATCCAGCCCCTCAAAGGTCTTGATAATTCCCTCAGTACCCTCATACTCGTCGCCGTGGTTGCAGGCATCCACCACCAACGTGGGACCGTCCTGGGCGCCCACCGCCAGCATAATGGGAATATTCACCCATGAACCGTTGGCCCGCTGGGCCAAATGAATAAAACCATATTCCTTGGTGCCCTTCTTTTGGAGTGCCTGGGTAAGATCAAACGATTCGTCATACTCTTTGATATTGGTCTGCATAATCCATATCCCCTTTCTCTATCATACCACACTGTCCGCGTCGCTGTTCAGTGCTTGGACAATGCTTGTGCACTCAGATACAAAGCGGTTCACCTGCCGGCGGAAGGCTGTCCGCCAATACAAAAATTCCTGAGGTGGCAGGTCGTTGCGGTGCTTGCCCCTGACCAGCTGCAGACCGGGCAGCAGGCCCACTGCAAATGTGTTGTCAAAGTGATATTCATCACAGGCACTGCACAGCAGTCTCGTCAGCCGGCCTCCTGCCTCCTTCGCCTGTCTGTCACTGGAAAAGCAGATACGCCCGGCACAGGCCTTGTCCAGCTCCTCCAGTGCCCGTTCTACAGGAGCGAAATCAAAGTCATCGCCGCAATGGGTCCGGATGTCTGCCACAGTATCTCTCATTTGCGCCAGACACCCTGCCGCGTCAAAGGGAAGATGCGCTTCATCGGCAAACTCTTTTACCAGCTCCACCAGCACCCGTGTATCCCTCATCAGAAGCTGGGGGTCCACCTTATCCATGGTATCCTCCACGGAATGCCACCACCAGCCTCCGCCGCTGCCTGCACAGTGCCAGCGGCCACGGTTGGGCGGCGCCTGATAAAAGTCAAAGGACACCTGGATGGGAATGCGCGGCCCGAAAAATGACAGGTCTGATCCCCGCCCCAGCGGGCGGATCACCACCTCAGCCTGCCCGGTGCACCGACGCAGGATATCCCCAAGGGTATCCCCTGCCACACCGGACGTGGAAAACCCGATCTCCTGCGCTCCCATACAGCCGGGAGAGTCCATGTTGACCAGCGCCACACAACGGGCATCCAGGTCCTCAAACTGCTCATCGCAGTACCAAGTGCTCCCGGCATACCGTCCGTTGGAGTGGGCCGGCCACCACGCGATTTTGACACCCCGCCGCAGCTGCTTCTGGGACAGTACCCGTGCCAGTTCCAACACAGCGGCATTCCCGGTGGCATTATCCGTCACACCATAATCCCAGGAGTCATAGTGGCTGCCCACCAGCACATACTCCGGCGTTTCACCGGCCAGCTCGGCTACAGGGATCTGAAGACGCACACATCCACACTGCAGTACGCTGCGCACCGTCGCGGTACGGCTGCAGGCTCCAGGCGTCAGCAAGGGCAGTATGGATTCTCTGTCACAGCTTCTCAGGCCCACCACCGGAAAATCAGGATAGGTTTTTCCGTTTTCAGGCTCCGCGGTGCCCCACACAGGGCTGACCGTCTCGTAGTGAAGCACAGGCTCCTCGCTGGTCCACAGATGGATCAGGCCCTTTACACCGTATCCCCGCAGCTTTTGAACATAGTCCTCATAAAAATTGTCCCCAATCACGATGCAGCCCCGCGCCCCCGCGTACCAATCCTGCTCCTGTCTGGGCTTCAGCTGGTCGTGGGCATGGACATCATAAAACAAGGGGGCGGTCACTCCGTCCGGACAATGGGCGGAGAAGGAACGGGGAAGGGCTTCAAAGGTCTGATCCATCCCCTCTACAGTAACTGACGCTTCTATAGGAGTGGAGACATATCCGTCACACTCATACACGCGGCATGGAATGCCCCATTCCTGCAGCTTCTTGATCAGATAGCCGCAGGCACGGTGCTCATCTTCCGAACCGCCGATGCGCTTCAGCCCGGAAAACACATCCAGTGTCTCCATCAGGCATTCCCGTGAGAGTTCTTCCATTCCTCAATTCTCCTTTTGGTGCGCAAGGAAACACTGGTACACATCCTGCCAGGCAGCCTCATCCGTCACAAGGCGGAAGGCAGCCAGTGCACAGCACACAGCACCGTCATAGATGCCCTGATGAGCCCGCGCCTCTTTCCCGGTCTTTACCCATGCGTCCGTGTGAGGAGGATCATCTGTCTCGATGGTCTTTACCCGCAGGCAGCAGCTGGGCAGCCGGTGGGTCACCGCGCCGAAATCGGTAGAACCGCAGTCCTTCCGGGGCGGAGCAATTCCGTCACACGCAAATTTTTCTGCACACTCCATCAGCAGCGCACCCATGGCATCATTGATGGTGGTGTTGTAAATATGCGCCACAGGGGTAATTTGTACCTGTGTCTGGGTAGCCATGGCAGCAGCCTGGGCAATCTCCCGGGTCCACTGCTCCACGCTCTCCAGATACGCCATGGAGGAGTGGCGGATCTCTACCTTAACCTTGGCAAAATCGGGCACGGAGTTGACTGCCGTCCCCCCAGCCAGCACAATATTGCTCACCCGGCTGGAATCCTTGAGGTGATTGCGCATGAGCCCAAGCCCTGTCTGCAGCATGGTCACCGCATCCACTGCGCTGCGCCCAGCATAAGGCGCAATACCCGCGTGGGCGGTTTTGCCGTGAAATTCCACATCCATCTCGATCAGAGCCAGAGAGGGCGTCTCCAGCTGGGTCAATGTGCTGCCGTGCACCATGAAGGCCACATCAATATGGTCAAACCCGCCGTGGGCGGCCATCTCGTTTTTGCCTCCGTCCAGCGACTCCTCGCTGGGCGTCCCGATCACATGGATCTCAAAGGGCTGGTCCGAAGACTCCAGCACTCCCCGCAGCGCCATTGCCGCGCCGATCATGGCAGGGGTCTGCATATGGTGGGCGCAGCCATGTCCCTGGCCCCGCAGCGCATCATATTCCCCTAAAAATCCTACTGCGCGCCCTCCGGCAGCCCGCCCTCCCTTGTGGCGGTACACGGCACAAAAAGCCGTATCCAGCCCGGCGTAGGGAATGGTTACTTCAAAATCGTGGGCTCGCAGCCACTTTGTCAGCGCAGCTGAGGAGCGGTACTCCTCATAGCCCGGCTCGGCGTAATCAAAAATTTCGTCGCTCAGCGCGCACAGCTGCGGCATCAGCTCTGAAACGATATTCGCAATTTGCTTCTGAATTTCTTCCATGGCATGTCCCATCCTATATCTTTGAAATCTATAATATCCTGCCGTCGCGCCATGCAGTTGCGGCGGCCAGCTCTAAACGGATCAGTAACCGATCACCACAGCCAAAGCCAGGAAGGCCATAGAAACCAGGCTGAGCAAAATCACCAGCTTAATGACGTACTTCAGCCACACGGAATAGGGAATCTTGGACGCAGCCAAAAATCCCAGCATGGTGGACGAAGTGGGGAAGATGGCATTGGTCAGGCCGTCACCCAGCTGGAAGGCCAGCACAGTGCTCTGGCGGGTCAGGCCCACCAGATCGCCCACAGGCGCCATGATCGGCATGGTGGCTGCCGCCTGGCCCGTACCAGAGTTGATGGGCAGGTTGATGATGGTCTGCACCAGAAACATACCGATGATCTTTACCGAGCTGGGCAGTGCCACAATCGCATTGGCCAAGGCATTGATAATGGTATCAATGATCATGCCGTCCACCATAACGGTATTGATCGTACCGGCCACTCCCACAATCAGCGCACCGAAGGTGATATTGGCCATGCCCTGCACATACAGATCGCAGATCTTGTTGCCGCTGAACCCGGCCAGAATACCGCATACCACACCCAGCACCAAAAACAAAGTAGCCATTTCGGTGATAAACCATCCCAAGTAGGCCACGCCGTAAATCAAAACGGCCAACGCGATGACAACGGCCAGAAGGATCAGCTTGTGCCGTCCGGTCACTTCAATCGCAGATACATCCACATCCTCCAGGTTGGAATCCTCGTTCCCCATCAGGTTCTTGGAGGGATTCTTCTTTACCTTCTCCGCGTAATGAATAATATACAGGCTGGTCACAACAATAAACGCCACCAGGATAATCCAGCGATACCAGGCTCCGGAGAACATGGGAGTCACACCCGCGATGGACTGAGCCACACCCACATTAAAGGGATTATAGATGCCCGCCGTAAAGCCCACGATGGAGCCCATGGCGATCATGGCTGTACCTGTGATGGTATCATAGCCCACTGCCTTGGCCACTGCAATCCCAATAGGCACAAACACCAGAACCTCCACAGACATTCCCATGGTGAAGCCGCCTACGGCAAAGACCGTAATGAAGATGGGGATGAGCAGCTTTTCTTTTCCCGCAAACATCTTGCCCAGCTTGGCACAAAAGGCGGTGATCATCCCTGTCTGCATAATCAGCTCAAAGGCGCCGCCGATGATGAAAATAAAGAAGATGATCTCGTTTACGCTGGAGCTGCCCAGAGTTCTCACAAAAGCCATGGGGATTTCCAGCGGTGAAACCGGTGACGATTCCACCTGAGTGTATGTACCCGGTACAATCAGCATACGGCCGCTGGCATCCTCCTGGCGCTCAAACTGGCCGGCAGGAATCACGTAGGTCAGCAGGCAGACAACCAACACGATCAGAAACAGAATAATGTACGTGTGGGGCATCTGGATGCCTTTTTTCTTTTTCGACGTTTCAATGGACATTCTTCTCTGCACTCCTCACAATCAAGTGTCTAATAATTATACATTTATTTTTTCCTTTATGCAAGGGCAAACCGAGATTTATCGAGGAATCTGAATTTATCGTAAAAAACTCCCTTGAGCCGCCAGCGGCTCAAGGGAGTCTATGGATGTTTTGACCACTGTATCCACAAAAACTGATTAAAGTTCCAGCCCATTCCACGCTTCTGTCAGCCGACACAGCCGTTACAGAAGCGTGTGTGCTGCTGAAGTTTCCACTGGGCAGGCTGACACGGGCATAGCGGCCATCCCAAATTCAGTGTAAACTCCTCAGCTTGGAAGCGCGCAAAGTTTATCTGCAGCCACAGCAGATTCATCCCGCTGCCGCCTTCTCCTATACGATGTTCCCCCTCACAGACTGAGGGTACAGATGTAACGGATGGGTCGAATATGTCCTGCAACCGTGCGGTCTATGCGCCGATAATTCATAGTTCGTATGGGCACCATCTTCTTAATAGTGAGCATAACCTCCTGCATTTTTCGCTCCCGATCCAGTTCTGCTTGCTCTTGTTTTCGACGAGCCTCAACGGCAGCATAATCGGTGAACAGATCCATCTGCTCAAATTCGCCCTCTCTGGTCATCGCCTCACTCTCTGAAATCACCCGACCCGCAACGATGTTAAGTCGCCGCACCATGAGGTCGGTATTCACAATACGATCAAAGAGCGCTGTAGCTGCCCCCATGATTTTCTTTGTAGAGGAGGTATAATCGTTCAGGCGCTCGGTTCCATGGGCGTGCTTTGGAACCTCGCGGCCATAGTGATCCTTGACTATTGGGCCATGATAACGATTTCGCCGTGCCGGATCAGTTAGGTTCTCAATGTCATAGCCGACCGTCAGAACAATCTGGTCGGTCATCAGCTTCTTACTCACCAAATCCAGTGCCAGTTGCTCTGCCATTTCTCTCAGCACCAACCGAGCCCTTTCTGCGGAATACGGGCAATGCAGAACCTGACCGGAACCAAGGCTGTTTTCACTGGGATGATATGCCTTAACCGCTTGGATGGTACAGGGTTCCCAGCCCCACGAATGGTCAATCAACAACTCAGCGTTTTTCCCAAAGAGCTGGTAAAGAAGATCCTCATTGCATACCGACATTCGCGCAACATCGCCCATGGTAAACATTCCGTGTGCCTCTAACTTCTTGGCGTATCCACGTCCAACCCGCCAGAAATCGGTGAGTGGCTGGTGCGACCACATGGTTTGACGGTAGGTCATCTCATCCAGCTCTGCGATGCGCACGCCGTTCTCATCCGCAGGGATATGTTTTGCCAAGATATCCATTGCGACTTTACATAAATAAAGATTCGTACCAATACCTGCGGTGGCTGTAATTCCGGTATTCTCGATCACATCCAGGATAATTTTCATTGCAAGTTCTCTGGGGGTAAGTTTGTAGGTGGATAGATAATCGCCAAGCTGGACTAGAGCATATTATAGAGAATTCTACGGGCAATAACAATAAAATTTTCGCTGATTTAAGTTATGAAATGCGATTGAATTGTGAAGATTTGAACCGAATTGCTGATGTTCGTGTATATGTCAATGATGTGCTTGAGTCCTCTGTTTACAATAATGGACGAATTTATTTTCCTAGTCGAGGGATAAGCAATAGACGAATTTTTCTAGATTGTTATGGGTTTGCGGAGTTGTCTATTACGCTTATATTAGTAGATGGACAAGAATGTACGCTGAATTCAGAGTATTTACCGATTTTGGTGCGACGAGAGGAACTTAATAATTCGGTAGAAGCAATGGCTAGATTTGTTTATAATAATCAAGAATGGCTTTTGTTAAATGGAGAACTCAAACCGAAAAAACCATCTGGGCTTAAAGAGAATGGGTACCGTAGTCTTGCGACACAGATTTTGTTAGCAGAAGAGATTGCAGCTATATATGAGAGTAGTTATGGATATTTCAAAGCTAATAGCAGATTCAAGTTGGAAAAGATGTCTGTAATTGAGAGACTAGAGCGAATACAATATGTGACGCAGGGAACGCTGTCATATACAGCAACGCATCCAGAGTACTTGCGGCAAGTAAATAGTACGCAAGGTATATTTATTGGAAATCGTGTGTATCAACCACAGAAAACAGAAACTGTTCAAAATACACGCTCATATGATATATATGAGAATAGAGTGATTTTAGCATTTCTAAGGAATATGATTGATTCGGTACAATCTTTGCAAGGATATTGCTGTAATCTATTAAGTAAAATCCCCAATGATGAAGATTATAGCTCAGAGTACATTTATTCATCATTTTTTATGTTTTCTGAAACAAGAAAAATGATAGAAGATGGAAAGACTCAGTTGGAGAAATTGTCTGAAAAATTTACATATTTATGGGGAATGTATAGTGATATTCTTCGTATCCCCCTAGATCAACATATAGTACCCCCTAGACCGACTGCAATTTTTCTCTCCGTTCCACAATATAATCGAATATTCGTTAGAATTCATCAATGGTTTAGTTTTGGAATATATAATTTTTCTAAAGAACATTTTATGCTCTCCTTTATTAAAATTTCAGCTTTGTATGAAAGTTATCTTTTGGCGAAATTCCTTTGCTATTTCAGAGATAGAGGGTATTCATTGGAGTCTTCTAGACGTTGCGTATATCCGGTATCAAAACGATGGAAATACAAAAATACTTCTGTACGAAATACATTTGTATTAAAAAATGGTCAGAAAAGGATTACTTTATATTATCAGCCTGTAATTTTTGATACAGATCAGCGCTCTGTAAATGGTATCGGGTTGTATAGAAATAATTCTATATCTGTGTATGCGGGTAATGAAGATGACTGTAGGCAAGGCGGTCATTACTATGTGCCAGATTTTCTGATTAAAATTGAAGAAAATGGCGATTCCCAATATATGATCGTAGATGCAAAATTTAGTGATTATAGTAGTGTACGACGCTATTATGTAAAAGATTTGGTGTTTAAGTATTTATTTTCAATTAGTCCAATCGAGGAAAATGAATTAGTATGCGGTCTTTGTATTATGTATGGTAAATGCAAGTCTAAGGAACGACTGCAAACAGCATATGATAAGCAAATATTAGGCACTGAAATCTATCCATTTATAGAAATATTCCCCTTAATAGAAGGAATAGATTCTGCAGGACAGTATGAAAAGATGGATCGATTGCTGAAGAAATTACTATAAGATTTAGGCAAAAAAATAAAGCTGCCCGAGCGGGCAGCTTTATTTCTCTCTCAAAAGAACTGGATCGGCTGACGCAGCGGCGGCTCCATATTATACATATTCGCCATCGTTTGCATCGCAGTCCATTTCTGGTCAGTCAGCACATGAGCATAAGTATCCAGCGTAAATCCAACAGAATAATGTCCCAGCAGGATCGAAAGCGTTTTCGCATCCATGCCCTGCTCCATTGCACGGGTAGCAAAGGTATGCCGCAGTGCATGAAAGTTGTAGTTCGGCAGATTGGCCGCCGCCAGCATCTTCTGGTAATATTCGCGCATGAGGCGCGGCTCGACATAGAGGCCGTTCTCCTGCGTAGCAATCAGACCGCTGTCAAAGTAGGAAGTACCCATTGCGGCGGCATCCTGCATCTGCACGGTTCGCCAGTTCTGGAGGTCCATCACTAGTTCGGGCAGCATGGGGATACTGCGGATGCTGTTCTGCGATTTCGGTGTCTGCGTAACGATCTCGGTTTTGCTGTCGGCCTCGTCATCATCATAGCGCTGTAAACGATTGAGTGTCTGGTTGACATGAAGCATATTCGTATAGAAATCAATATCACACCAGCGCAGGCCGACGACCTCACCCAATCGCAAGCCAGTCACCAAGGTCATCCGCACGAATACGCCATACCGGAACTGATAGCTTGCCTGCACCAAGCGGGCCTGCTGTTCACGGGTCAAAACCTCAATATGCGGTTTGATGAGCGGCGGCAGGCTTACACTGCCGGACGGATTGGAGAGAATCAGTCCCTCTGACTGTGCCTGTGCGAGAGCCTTATGTAAGCACATATTCAGATTGGAAATGGTTTTGGGAGATAAGTTCTCCTGCTCCTGTTTGTAGTTGTAGAATATCTGGAGCGTACGCGGGGTCAACTCTTTCAGCTTGATAGTGCCGAGCGACGGTTTGAAATGCTTGCGGACATAGGTTTCATAGCTCTTATAGGTGGACTGCTTGAGCGTGTGCTGCATATAAGTCGTCAGCCAGTTATCCAGCCACTCGCCTACGGTCGTATTGTTCTGTAAATACTGCGGTGTCTGTACCATAGCGACACTCAAAGCGTGTTGTATATCAACAGCTTCATCAAGTGTATCGGCGTACTTGGAAATACGAGTCGATTTACCGGTTTCCATATCTCGGCCGGAGATACGGACTTCGTAGCGCCCATTCGGTTTCTGGCGGATACTGCCCTCACCGTTGTGACGCTTTTTCTTAGTCTTCTTATTGTTGTTCATCTGTAATGCCTCCGATGCGGTTTTACTGATGAGTTCGGATCGGGTTAGAATTTGATTTTAAGGTGAAATGGTTCTGTGCTATAATGGAAATCAATAGATGACATAAACGGTGATACAGTTGGAAAAGACCACAGGCGAATTGATGGATATTCTGCGCAGCAAGCCAGATGCAGCAGCCTTTGTTCAGGAGAACGCTGACGAGTTGCAGAATAAAACCGTACCGGAGCTATTAGCGGACCTGCTGGAACGTAAACAGCTGACAAGGGCGGCAGTAATCCGTGCGGCAGGCTTGGCGCGTACCTATGGCTACCAGCTTTTCGACGGTACTTATACACCGACACGGGACAAGCTGATACAGCTTGCGTTTGGCTTTCAGCTTACGGTAGAGGAAACGCAGGCGCTTCTCAAAGCCGCAGGCCATGCTGTGCTGTACCCGCGAAACGCGCGTGATGTGGTCATTATAGAGTGTCTGTACCAGCGATGCGGCATCATTGCGTGCAATACCAAATTGGAGGCACAGAACCAGCCGCTGTTAGAGTAATTTAGGGAAAAGGAGAGTGCTTTATGAATACTAAGGATGTAATTAATCAGAAAATTGCGGATCTTGATAAATTGATTGAAAATCTGCGGCATCAAATAGATGATGCAGAGAAACAGCAAATTGAGCTGTATCAGCAATTAAATAATATTCAACGGCAGGAGATTGCTGATTCGTGTGTTTCTTGCATTTATGAGGTGAATACAGATAATTCCATGTATGCATTTTTAGATGCAAGGACCAAAACTACACCGATTATGGATAAGTTCTATTATTCTAAAAAGAAGTTTTTAGTATTTAGAAAATTTGGTATTACATCTAATTGGAAGAGTTTATCGCTGGTTGTCATGAGAAGTCCTTATCAGGTAATAAAGACGAAAGATATTCTCACCATGACAGGTTTAAAGAAGCTCTCCGGAGCATATATCTCCAGTACTTATTTACGACGCCCTTCTTTTGCTGCCGAACTATTCAAGGAATTATCTCGTATTCCGGAAGGGAAGATTAAAGAGGGGGCAAGGATACCCTTCACAATGCCTTGTCACTTAGGCGGTCAGACTTTTATGAACCAAACGGGATATGGTTCTGAATATGAAGGAGATATGTTGGTTCATGAAGGTACATTATATGGTGAAGTCACAGATTTTCAGATTATTGGCGTTATTGTGGAAGAGCGTTAATGCGGATGATTGCTACTTTAGATTCCGATACAACGTTGCCTTCTTCACCCCGGTCAGCTCCTCAATCTCCCGAACGGTATACTGTTTGGTATGATAGAGCTTCACAGCCTGCTTGACTTTTTGTGCATTGGTGCGCGGTCTGCCGCCGATATGGCCGCGTGCTCTGGCGGCATCCAAACCCTCTTTGGTGCGCTCTGCAATCACATCACGCTCGAACTGCGCGACGGCACTCATCAGCGTAAACAGCAGCTTGCCTGCCGGTGTGGAGGTGTCGATCTGCTCTTTCAGGCTGACCAGATGCACACCGCGTTCGCGGAACAGTTCCACCAGCTCAATCAGGTCTTTCGTGCTGCGGCCCAAGCGGGACAGGCTCTCAATCACCACCGTGTCGCCCTCCATCATACGGTCGAGCAGTTTGTTCAGCTCCGGACGATCGCGTTTGGTGCCCGTCATTTTCTCATTGAAAATGTAGTCCACGCCGTACTGCGACAGCATATCAAGCTGCCGCGCAAGGTTCTGCTGTTCGGTGCTGACACGGGCATAGCCGAATTTATAGTGCTTCATATCGTCCTCCTGTTGCAAAAATCTTCGTTTATGAAACAAAAAAATTTGCCCTCGGAATGTGGTATTCCGAGGGCAGTTTTCGTTCCAAAACTCGTTTCAAAATCAATGTATCAAAAGTCAGTCGTTTTTGAAACTACGCATCATCAGTCAGATCGAGTAATCCGTCCAATGCTTCCAGCACTTCACCAAGTACCCAGATTACACTGAATAAGCCCATGTTGTTCGTCCTCCCCTCTTAGTATGCGTATAACAGCTCTCCGGTCATCTCATGCAGCAGAGTAAGATCGTAGAGCATTTCTTCGATCTCTTCCTCCGAACAGCCGTAGTCGAGCAGTGCCTGAATTTCATCTGCCGTTATGCCGAACGCCTTTGCTACGCTGAACAGGTCGTCGTAATTTGCAGATGTGTCCTCGTAGTAACTGCGGTAATATGGATGATGTCGCCACCAATGTTCATAGCTGATTTTCGGCATAAAGCTGCCGATAGTGATATGTCCTGCTCGGTCGATTTTCAAAATCTCGCCCTCCTTTGGCTCCAGAATGTCAGAGGGTGTGTTCAACTTTAACTTCTTGATGGTCTTGCACAGGATTTCCTGTGTGGAAGCGTAGAGCAGGTAGCCGTCGTAAAACATGATGCACAGCGGGTTATCGCCAACCACAAACCAGTTAGCATCGTTCTTATCCAGTACCGTAAACACAAAAGAACCCTCGACCTTTTCAGCCATGAATTGCAGGCTGTTAAAGTCGAGGGGTTTGTTTTTCTCTAAAAGCTGAACGGCAAAGTAGCTGTCTGTTTCTACGTTCGTCAGCGGAAGATTTTCCGTAGCGCGGAGTTCCTTATCGTTCCAGAGAACGCCGTTATGCGCGAGTGCAAAAGCACCGCTGTCAACATGACCAAGGAACGGATGATTATTCTGGTTAAACTGTGCATTACCCTGTGTGGTCATACGGGTGTGTCCCATGACAACGTTCACGCCGTGCGGAATATGGATTTTCATCTTCCGAGCGGGAATCGGACGCTTGTAGATGCGCAGGCGGTCATTAAAGTTGTAGGCAATGCCGGTTGCATCAGTGCCGCGCACTTGACACTCACGAGCCAGCGTATTCAGGATTTTGTTTTTCGTATGGGTGTTGAGCACACCTTTGAAGTCGATTAAGCCAAACAGACTGCACATACTCATTCCTTCTCGCTTGCGGTGACAGGTTCGTTGACATACAGGCGGCGTTCCTTGAGGTACTGGATCAGCTCCGGCTCCTTGATTTCGTCGAGGAAGTCAAACCAGCTCATGTCCTGCACCTGATAACCGGACAAAGAAACAGCCACCTCGACAAGATGGTTGACCATCTGCAAAGTGGCTTTCAGTGTGTTTAACTTCAAGGTTCCGCGGAACATGCGGATTTCAACCGTATCCGAGTTCGTAAGGTTGACCGCCGTGTAACGTCCAGCACAAGAATTTTTCGCGTGGCTCATCTGCTCGGACGGCGTAAGACGGATACCATACCGTGCCGCCCAGCGATTCATCTGCGACTGCGTGCGGCGGCTGAACCGCAGAAGCTCGGCCCAGAACTTTTCCACGAAGTAGAGCAAACGAGCAATGGCGGCCTCCTGCTGTTCGTAAGTACAGCCAAAGGCCAAGCGAGAGATATGAACGTGAAGTCCACAAGTTCCGGCGGCATGGCTGAGATACCCCATGCGCTGTGCTTTACAGAGTACCTGTTCCCACGGCATTTCGTTCAAGTGGTACTCAAGCGTCATCGGATGAGTGACAAGCTCTAAGCCCTCATCCAGACTGCCGTCCGTTTTGATATACAGGTTTTCGGCGTTTGCGTTAGCAATGTCCAGCAGTTTCTGCGCGTTGCTGTTTACCGTGCCGCCCTCGTCGATTTCCAGTTCTACGCCAAAATGCCGCAGGCCCTTGCCGTGGAACACAAGGTCAGGCATATAGTTGTAGTCGTGAATCGCGCCTTCGTGACTGTCCCAGCAGTCCGAGCAATAGGAATGATCGTCGTCATCGAAGTAAGCATCGTAGCTGCGCAGGATGCAGCCACAGTCGTGACAGCGGACATAGTGCTCGTCAAAACAGCCCTCGCAGAGCGTGTGATGATCGTCCTCAATGGCGCTTTCCTGATAGATGCGATCGCCGCAGTGATCACAGACTACGTCCAAACGGTCGGCGCAGTCTTCGCAGAGCCAGTCCCCCTCTACCTCAAACATTTTGCTGATCGGGTGCTCTGCACCGCAGTTGGCACAAATTCGAGTATCTTTCATTTTTGTTTCCTCCATTCAGTATTTGTTGGGTTGTTGATACTTCATGGAGATAATATATAATTGAAAATACGCTTATTTACGGAAATAGTACAAATCCCCCATTTATGCACACATAAATGGGGGAAATCTTCTGTGTTCCGCGTTCCGCGTTCTGACGGTATACTTTTTACACTTATACTTATTATTACTATTATTCTTAATATACACTGTGGAAAAAGTATCTATGCGGAACGCAGAACGCGGAACAAATCATTTTTCAATTCAAGCAAGGCAAATTGCACAATGCTTATTTTTGCATCTCAGCCACCTGTTTTAGACGGTCTTTCGCAACATATTCTCGTGCAATTTTTAAGTCTTTTTCAGTGTAGAAATTAATCGCTTTCTGCAGTTCACATATTTTATTCCGTTCTTCATTAAAAAATGCAGAATGATCCTTCTTATCCACTGCACCAATCAAATAATGCGGTGTTACATTCAATATATAGGCGAGTACTTGTAAGCGTTCAACATCAATATCCTTATTCTTTTTGCGTTCAATCCGTGAAATACATTCAACTGAACAACCAATAGCTTTTGCCAAATCCTTTTGTGAATAACCCTTTTGTAAATAACTCTTTTCTTCTCGCGCTTGCCTCAAACGCTCCGCATAAGCCTGATGTGTTTCTTCAATACCGTTTATCTCATAGCATTTATCCACAAAATACTTTGAAATATCGAAAAAATCTCCTTTCGCTTTAATTTCCGCTCTTAATTTTTCTGACATTTGAAATTTTGCAGGAGGCATTTTCACTTCTCCACCTTTCGTTTATCGTTGCTCATGCTTGAATTCCATTATTTATATAATACTCCATTTCATATGGATTGCCAATAGATTATTATACGAATTCGCATTATCATTTGTTTATTCTCACCAAGCGCTTGAGTGGAATAAATCTACACGAAAGGATCATAGTATATGAATTCCATTCTTTCCGAGGATTCACCGGAGTTTCCACTACAAATCCCCCTGTACTTCACACCGATCATATTTGAAGCAGCAGAAGCTAATTCAAGCATAGCGAATCCGTCTAATACTTCCACTGTTCCACCGGTCGCATCGGTTCCTAACTCTCCATTTACCAGCGTTGCACCGATACCCCAAATCACTGTGCAACCATCTTCGCTGGACACGCTTGCAAAGCAGAACTTAGCGCATCAAATCTCGGAAATGCGTCAAAAGCGCACCGAAGTACTTCCGACCGAAGTCACACATTCTCCTATCCCTCCCGTAATAGAGCGTCCCAAAGCGGCTAATGCAGCGGCAATCGCCAAACGCATCGCCTCGACCGGTAAAATCCGAATCTATCAAGAGCACATTTACTGGTACGAGAACGGCTGGTATCACCTGCTGCAAACCGGTGAACTGCGCCGCCTGATGCGTTCTCTCTGTGCTGATGACATCGAAAAACACAGCAGCAAGCGGGTTTTCGAGGACATCGAAGTCTTCCTGCTCAGCAATTCCAAGCTGCTTGCTGAACCACCAGGCAACCATTCGCTGCTCTGCATCCAGAACGGTATCTATGATATGGTATCGAACACCATATCACCACATACTCCTGCCTGCTTTTTCACGCATTGTCTGAATGTATCGCTGCCTACTCTGTGCCATGGTACGCCGCACTTTGACAATTTCATAGGTTTTATCACCGGCAATGATTACGCTCTGCAAATGCGTATCTGGCAAATGCTCGGCTATATTTTTGCCTGTGATACTGATGGCAAGGTATTCTTCCTGCTGCAAGGTGTCAGCAACAGCGGCAAAAGCGTGCTGCTTGAGTTGCTGCGCTCTATGTTCAATTCCGAAGCTGTGAGCACACTTGATCTTTACCGTCTTGGCGACCGTTTTTCCGGTGCAGCCCTGATTGAAAAGAAGCTCAATATCTGCGGTGATCTTCCTAATCGTACGCTCTCGGCACAGGCCGTTGCAACGCTCAAACAGATCACAGGACGCGATCTTATGACAGTGGAGGAAAAGTATAAGCCGCTTGCAACCATGGCACCAGCGATCAATCTCGTGTTCGCATCGAACTTTCCGATTCGGATGGCCGAAGAAGATACGGCGCTGTTATCCCGCATGGTGGTGATACCTTTTCGGTTCTCTATCCCTACGGAACAGCAGGATCATCTACTCACGCAGAAAATCCTTGCCGAGCGGGACGGCATCTTTCTCCGCGCAATCCACGCATATCACCGTCTGCTTGCGGACAAGTACATCTTTGCAGGACAGGCCCTCGTCGATCAACTGTTATCCCAGTCCTATGCATCGCCTATGTCCGAAAACCAGAATATCGCTGCATTTTTGAATGATTGCTGTATCCTGACCGACGATAACAGCTTTACCTCTACGCAAGACCTGCACGAAGCCTGCACCGCCTATTGCGTGGGACACGACTTGCCGATCATAACTGATCGAACACGCTTTTCGCGCATATTGCGCAGCCAGCTTGCGAATAAAGTCAAGCCGAAAAAAAATACGAATCGGTGACAAGACCCACAATGGGTACATCGGAATTAAACTATCGAACCAATAAGGAGAAACAAATTATGGGTAAGCATAAAAATAACTACAAAAGCAA
>QWCK01003418.1_pt1 | contig 17427 bp, 17 predicted proteins | sample 1972571 | NCBI WGS metagenome assembly QWCK01 (sample SAMN09866710, study PRJNA288562) | Human gut metagenome isolate term2_stool, whole genome shotgun sequencing... | isolation source: gut | host: Homo sapiens | place: USA: California
GCTTGAACAACGTGAAAGCCAGCGTCTTTAGGCGCTGGCTGGTGATTTGGGCTTATAGCCCTGGTGCAAACCACCCGTTAGACGGGTGGTTATGATTGTCGATAATATTTAACCACTTAGACTGAGATAGAGACCGGATAGGCAAAAGAGGTTATTCTGGGGGAAACCCTCTGCTATAATGATTCATGTAAGGGCGTGAGGGGTCAGTATCAGACAACTCAAGAACCAAAAAAGAAAATGGAGACAAAAAAATGAAAAAATTATTGGGACTTGTATTTTTAGTAGCAGCAGCGCTAGTATTGTATTTCGGTTCTGTTGGTTGGCCAAGTTTGGATGTCAACCTCTGGTCACTCATTCCGGTAGGATTGTTCCTTTATTTCACGCTAGAAAACTTTTTGAAAAAAGACTACAAGGCTAGCTTGATGTGCTTGATCATCGCCTTTATCATTGCAAATGCTATTTTTGATCTCTTACCCATTTCAAGTGGTTTGGTGATTGGTGCTGGTGTGCTAGCTTGTGTAGGACTTGGCTACCTCTTTCCTGATAAGGATAAAAAAGAAGATAAATAAAAAAGTCTCGAGATTTCTCGAGACTTTTTTACTGACCAGCGTAATATTTTTGAATCCCTTTTACGATGCCTGCGACCAATTTATCTTGGTAGTGGCTATCTCTAATTTGTTGGTTTTCGGAGAAATTATCCATATAACCAAGTTCTAGGAGAACGGCTGGTTTGGCTGTTTCGCGTAGGACGGCATAGCTGCTCTCCAACAGACCAGCGTCTTTGGCCCCTGTTTCTGCTAGAAGAGAGGAGTGGATGGCAGCGGCGAGGCGTTTGCTTTCACTCATACGATCTGGGTGATTGTGCCAGTATTTATTAATCTTACTTGGATAATCAGGTTCATCGCTATAGGAGTAGGTTTGAATACCGCTCGCTTTTGAATATGCGCTTCCAGTTGCATTGAAGTGAATACTGATAAAAATATCAGAGTTGGTCTTATTAACCATACGAGAACGTTCGGTAACAAAATCAACGTCAATATCACTATCACGAGAAGTGAGGACCTTGTAGCCTAGTTCTTCTAACTTAGTACGAAGCTTACGGTAAATCTGCATGTTGAGATCTTTTTCAGCTACATTGTAGTAAAAGGCACCTGAATCTCGACCACCATGTCCAGGATCTAGGAAGATGGTATTGCTGTATTGACCTTTTGTAAATCCACCTTCAGTTGAAGCTTCAGAAATCCATTGGCCGTATTTTTGGAACAAGTGTTCCTTACCGTCTATCTTGTAAGTTCCTGAAACATAATGTCCACTATCGTCCAGATAGTAACGAGCCTTGTAATAGTCGTCGTAAATCCACTCATTCTTGGCCATATAACCGCCAGACTTGAGGTAGTATGCCCCAATCCACTCCTGATTTGCATAACGGCCATCCGCTTTTAGATAGAACCAGCTATTGTAGGATTTATCAAAGATCCACTCTTTTTCCTCCATGGCTCCACTGGCTTTGAGGTAGTAGCTTCCTTTCCATTTATTGGAAAGCATGACTCCATTTTGTTCAAAAGCATACCAAGAACCATTGATTTTCTCCCATTTGTCTTGGCTATATTTCCCATATTCATTAGCGTAATACCAATTTTCATTGATTTTCACCCAAGAGTTTTCTGCCATGGCCCCGATACTGTCAAGCAGGTAGGCACCAATGGTTGTCTGGCTGAGCATCACGCCGTTTTTATCAAAATAATACCAATTTTCATTGATTTTCTCCCACTTGTCTTGCGAGATTCTGCTAGATGGTGTGACATAATACCAATTTTGGTCTAATTTAATCCAACCCTTTTCCGCCATAGCTCCGCTTTTTGTGAGCAGATAGCCGTCGACGGAGGTGTTGCTGAGCATGCTTCCAGTTTGGTCAAAATAGTACCAGGAGCCGTTAATTTTTTTCCAGGTGTTGCTGAGCATGCTTCCAGTTTGGTCAAAATAGTACCAGGAGCCGTTAATTTTTTTCCAGGTGTTCTGAGCAAGTCGTCCAGAGGAATCAGCATAATACCATTGGTTGTCCAAATTGGTCCAGCTATTTTCTATCATAACCCCATCTTGGTCAAAGGCATAGCCTTTGTAGATAGTAGAATGAAGACGATTACCATCTTGATCGAAGTAGTACCATTTGCCTTGGATTTGTTTCCAGTTCAAAGCAGGTTTATCATCTTGGTAAAAACGCCAGTGGTTATTTTCTTGGTGCCACCCTTCTTTTTGGGGCTTGTCTTCTTGCACATCTACTTTCGGAAGAACTTCTGATTTAGAGTTTTCCTCAACACTTGATTCTTTCTTTTCTTCTTTGACAATTGCTTCCTTGACAGCAGATGTGGATTGATTTGTGTTTTCTTCTCCTAAGACGGATGCGGGTGCTAATCCTGCGATTGAAAGGATTAAAGCACTGGTCAGTAGTATCTTTTTCACTTTCTATTTCCTAACTTTTTCTTTTTTCCTATTAACTATCGAATTGAACTTCTTCTAGTAAGTATTCGATAAAGCGTTCGCCCATCTTAGACAGGCTGGTTTTTTCATGCTGGATATAGACTAGTTCAATCGGGTCGTCAATGTCCAGCGGAATGGAAACGATATTGTCTCCGTTGAGGTTACTGTTCAAAATCCCTGTTGCAATGGTGTAACCATCCAAACCAATCAAAAGATTAAAGAGGGTGGCTCGGTCACTGACTACGATGGATTTCTTGTGGTGCTCTTGTGAAAGAATCTCCTCTGAAAAGTAGAAGGAGTTGTGCGTCCCCTGGTCATAACTCAGATAAGGGAATTCTTCCAAATCAGCCAGTTTGACCTTGTCTTTTTTAGCTAGAGGGTTGGTCTTGCTAACAAAGATATGGGGTTGAGCGGTAAAGAGGTGGTGCGCTAGCAGGTGATTGTCATCTAGCATTTTCGTTAAAACATCGCGGTTGTAGCTATTTAAAAATAGGACACCGACCTCGCTACGGAAGTTCTTGACGTCATCGATAATCTCCCAAGTCCGAGTTTCACGAAGGAAGAGTTCGTATTTTTCCATATCACTTTTCTTTAGCAAGGAGACAAAGGCATTGACTACAAAAGCATAGTGCTGAGAGGAGACGCTGAAAAGTTCGCGGTGGGCGACAGGATTTTTATAGCGTTCCTCCAGAAGCTGGGTCTGCTCGACAACCTGGCGAGCGTAGGAGAGAAACTCCATACCATCACGGGTTAAGGTAATGCCCTTGGGATTGCGGATAAAGATTTCAATGCCCATTTCATTTTCCAAGTCTCGAACAGCATTAGAGAGACTGGGTTGGGTGATAAAGAGTTGCTTGGCTGCCTCATTCATAGAGCCAGTTTCGACGATTTTGATAATATAGTGTAGTTGTTGAATTCTCATGTTTTTATTGTACCACACTTGCGGAAGAATGGGCAATGAAGACGAAGAAATTAGGGGGAAAGACCCGGTCCAGTATTGAAAAAAAGTCTAAAATTTGTTAGAATGAAAGCTATGAAAACATTCTATGATGTGCAGCAATTTCTCAAACAGTTTGGCATTATTGTTTACATGGGGAAGCGCTTGTATGATATTGAACTGATGAAGCTCGAACTCTCTCGGATCTATGATGCAGGTCTGATGGACAAGCTAGACTATCTAGAGGCGGAAGCTGTTCTTCGTAGAGAGCACAAGATAGAATTAGATTACATAGAGAAAAATGGAGAGAAGAACTTATGACAATTTGGATTGTTTGGGGAATCGTATTGGCGATGGCGGCATGGATGGGGTATAACTACCTTCGTATTCGTCGTGCGGCTAAGATTGTGGATAATGCAGAATTTGAAGCCTTGATTCGGAAAGGGCAATTGATTGATGTCCGTGAACCAGCAGAATTTCACAGAAAACATATTCTTGGAGCTCGCAATATTCCTTCAAATCAGTTGAAGTCAAGCCTTGCAGCCCTTCGCAAGGATAAACCTGTCCTTCTCTACGAAAATCAACGCGGACAACGAGTGACCAATGCAGCACTTTATTTGAAAAAACAAGGTTTTTCTGAGATTTATATCCTTTCTTATGGATTGGATTCTTGGAAAGGGAAGGTCAAGACAAGCTAAGATCAAGGAAAAAGTTGATAAAGTCGGTCTCATATATTAAATTAATAAACATTTTAAGGAGTTTTTAGAATATGCAAGAAAAGAAGAAAACCCCGCTTTTAGTAGGTATCCTATCTATCATTCTTAGTTTGTTATTTCCGTTGGGAGGTATTGGTTTAGGTATCACTGGTGTATTGTTTGCTAATGAACTTCAAAAAGAATCTGGCTTAGATTTTAAAACAGAGAGAATTGTATCTATTGTAGGTATTGTTCTTTCTGCTCTTAACTGGATTATTGGAATTTTCTTACACATGAATTAAAGAAGATTGAAAAAAGCTTTAAATTTAAAGCTTTTTTTGTTTTATCCACTTTTCTCTAAGTATTTTTTAATCTTCTCTAATTCTTTTTGGTTTAAGAATCGGTATTGCCCTTCTGCAAGTTCTGAATCTAACGTAAAATCACCGAACTGAACTCGTTTGAGAGAGACCACCTTGACACCGACTGAGAGGAACATTTTTTAACCTGATGAAATTTGCCCTCAGAGATGGTGATGGAGGCCCGGCTCTCTGTTGGGTTTGCAGCTAGAATCTCTAGCTTTGCTGGTTTACAAGTGGTCCCGTCTATAAAGACGATTCCTTCCTTAAACTGCCGGATATGATCTGGTGTGAGCAGTCCATTGACCACCACTTGATAGGATTTATTGACATGGTACTGGGGATGGAGGAGCTGAAAACCAAGAGGTCCATTGTCTGTCAAAAGGAGCAGTCCCGTCGTATCACGGTCTAATCTGCCGACAGCATAGAGCTGGTCAGACTGGATGTCAGGTGGAAGGAGGTCCATGATGGTTGGTAGGTCCTTATCCTTGCTAGCTGTAACGACTCCGTTTGGCTTATGAAGCATGAGGTAGGTGTGCTTGTATCCTTGCATCTGCCGTCCTTGAAAGACTAGTTTCTGCAATCCAGTGTCGATATTTTGAGAGAGAGAGCGCGAGCTGGACAATCGTCCACTAGGATTTCTTTTTTCAAAAGTGCCCGTTTCATAGCCTTGCGGCTGACCTTTTCTTGGGCTAATAATCTATCTAAACGCATACCAGCTTATCTTATCATAAGTCTCTGACTTTGAAAAGAGTTGCCTTGACTAGAAAAGCGGAGTGAAAACATTTACACTTAGCTGAACTGTGATTTTTGAATGAGACTGTGGTATAATTGTTCAGTTAGAAATAAAAATTTAAAATATTAGAGGAAATCATGACAAAATTAAGAGAAGATATCCGTAACATTGCGATTATCGCCCACGTTGACCACGGTAAAACAACCCTCGTTGACGAATTATTGAAACAATCTGAAACTCTTGATGCACGTACTGAATTAGCAGAGCGCGCTATGGACTCAAACGATATCGAAAAAGAGCGTGGAATTACCATCCTTGCTAAAAATACAGCCGTTGCCTACAACGGAACTCGTATCAATATCATGGACACACCAGGGCACGCGGACTTCGGTGGAGAAGTTGAGCGTATTATGAAAATGGTTGACGGTGTTGTCTTGGTCGTAGATGCCTACGAAGGAACCATGCCACAAACTCGTTTCGTATTGAAAAAAGCCTTGGAACAAGACCTTGTTCCAATCGTGGTTGTCAACAAAATCGACAAGCCATCAGCTCGTCCAGCAGAAGTAGTGGACGAAGTTTTGGAACTCTTCATCGAGCTTGGTGCAGATGATGACCAGCTTGATTTCCCAGTTGTTTATGCTTCAGCGATTAACGGAACATCTTCCTTGTCAGATGATCCAGCTGATCAAGAAAAAACAATGGCGCCAATCTTTGACACCATCATCGACCATATCCCAGCTCCAGTAGACAACTCAGATGAGCCTTTGCAGTTCCAAGTGTCACTTTTGGACTACAATGATTTCGTAGGTCGTATCGGTATCGGTCGTGTCTTCCGTGGTAGTGTGAAAGTTGGAGACCAAGTTACCCTTTCTAAACTAGATGGTACAACGAAGAACTTCCGTGTTACAAAACTCTTTGGTTTCTTTGGTTTGGAACGTCGTGAAATCCAAGAAGCAAAAGCGGGTGATTTGATTGCCGTTTCCGGTATGGAAGATATCTTTGTCGGTGAAACTATCACTCCGACTGATGCAGTTGAAGCTCTTCCAATCCTACACATCGATGAGCCAACCCTTCAAATGACCTTCTTGGTCAACAACTCACCATTTGCAGGTCGTGAAGGAAAATGGGTGACTTCTCGTAAGGTGGAAGAACGCTTGCAGGCAGAATTGCAAACAGACGTTTCCCTTCGTGTTGACCCAACGGACTCACCAGATAAATGGACTGTTTCAGGACGCGGAGAATTGCACTTGTCAATCCTTATCGAAACTATGCGTCGTGAGGGTTATGAACTTCAAGTATCTCGTCCAGAAGTTATTGTAAAAGAAATCGACGGTGTTAAATGTGAGCCATTTGAACGTGTTCAAATCGACACTCCAGAAGAATACCAAGGTTCTGTTATCCAAAGCCTTTCTGAACGTAAGGGTGAAATGTTGGATATGATTTCAACTGGTAATGGTCAAACTCGTTTGGTCTTCCTTGTTCCAGCGCGTGGTTTGATTGGGTACTCAACTGAGTTCTTGTCAATGACTCGTGGTTACGGTATCATGAACCATACCTTCGACCAATACTTGCCATTGATTCCAGGGGAAATTGGTGGACGTCACCGTGGTGCCCTTGTTTCCATCGATGCTGGTAAGGCTACAACATACTCAATCATGTCTATCGAAGAACGTGGTACAATCTTTGTCAACCCAGGTACTGAGGTTTACGAAGGAATGATCATCGGTGAAAACTCTCGAGAAAATGACTTGACAGTTAACATCACCAAGGCTAAACAAATGACCAACGTCCGTTCAGCTACTAAGGACCAAACAGCGGTTATCAAGACACCTCGTATCTTGACCCTTGAAGAGTCTCTTGAGTTCTTGAATGACGATGAGTACATGGAAGTAACACCTGAGTCTATCCGTTTGCGTAAGCAAATCCTCAACAAGGCAGAGCGCGAGAAAGCCAACAAAAAGAAAAAATCAGCTGAATAAGAGCTAGAAAGAGATAAAGATGGTCTATTTAATCATAGGGATACTCTTATTACTACTCTATGTATTTGCGACACCCCAAAGTATCAAAGGAACAGTCAACATCGTTATCTTGGTTTTTGTAGTTGTTGCACTCTTGATTTTGCTGATGTTGTCCATCTTGCAAATCTTCCAATTACCGACAGAATTCTTTGTCACAATCGCCATGCTGGCTCTAGCTTACTTTAGCTTGAGAGACATTACGCTCATGTCTGAAAAAAAGAGCAAAAGAAGATAAATAGAAAGAGAGCTACGGCTCTCTTTTTCGATGTCAGAATGAGGACTAGAGCATTTTCGCTTAGTATTATTTCCATAAAAATGGTAAAATAGTAGGAGTAGAAATGGAGTTTGAGACATGAAAGCAATCAATCAGTTTAAAAATAAGAAAGTCCTTGTTTTAGGTTTGGCTAAGTCTGGTGAGTCTGCAGCCCGTTTGTTGGACAAGCTAGGTGCTATTGTGACAGTAAATGACGGCAAGCCTTTTGAGGAAAATCCTGCTGCTCAAAGCTTGCTAGAAGAGGGAATCAAGGTTGTCACTGGTGGGCATCCTTTGGAATTATTGGATGAAGATTTTGCTCTGATGGTGAAAAATCCAGGTATCCCTTATAGCAATCCCATGATTGAAAAGGCATTGGCAAAGGGGATTCCAGTCTTGACTGAGGTGGAATTGGCTTATTTAATTTCGGAAGCGCCAATTATCGGTATCACTGGTTCAAATGGGAAAACAACCACAACGACGATGATTGGGGAAGTTTTAACTGCTGCTGGTCAACGCGGTCTCTTGTCAGGGAACATCGGCTATCCTGCTAGTCAAGTGGCTCAAACTGCGACAGCCAAGGACACGCTCGTCATGGAACTTTCTTCTTTCCAACTGATGGGTGTCCAAGAATTCCATCCTGAGATTGCGGTTATTACCAACCTCATGCCAACTCATATCGACTATCATGGTTCTTTTGAGGAGTATGTGGCAGCTAAGTGGAATATCCAGAACAAGATGACAGCAGCTGATTTTCTTGTTTTGAACTTTAACCAAGATTTGGCAAAAGAATTGGCTACCAAAACACAAGCTACTGTTGTACCATTTTCAACACAGGAAAAGGTTGATGGAGCTTATCTGGAAGATGGTCAACTCTACTTCCGTGGGGAAGTGGTCATGGCAGCTAGTGAAATCGGTGTTCCAGGTAGCCACAATGTAGAAAATGCCCTTGCGACCATTGCAGTAGCCAAGCTCCGTGGCGTGGACAATCAAACCATCAAGGAAACTCTATCAGCCTTTGGAGGTGTCAAACACCGTCTCCAATTTGTGGATGAAATTCAGGGTGTCAAATTCTATAACGATAGTAAGTCAACCAATATCTTGGCTACTCAAAAAGCCTTGTCAGGATTTGACAATAGTAAGGTTATCTTAATCGCAGGTGGTTTGGACCGCGGCAATGAGTTTGACGAATTGGTGCCAGATATTACTGGGCTCAAGAAGATGGTTATCCTCGGTCAATCTGCAGAACGTGTCAAACGGGCAGCGGATAAGGCTGGTGTGGCTTATGTAGATGCGACAGATATTGCTGATGCGACCCGCAAGGCTTATGAGCTCGCGACTCAAGGAGATGTGGTTCTCCTCAGCCCTGCCAATGCTAGCTGGGATATGTATGCTAACTTTGAAGTACGTGGCGACCTCTTTATTGACACAGTAGCGGAGTTAAAGGAATAATATGAAAAAAATTGTCTTTACAGGTGGGGGGACGGTTGGACATGTTACCCTCAACCTTTTGTTAATGCCCAAGTTCATCGAAGACGGCTGGGAAGTTCACTATATTGGTGATAAACACGGAATCGAACACCAAGAAATCCTCAAGTCAGGTTTGAATGTGACCTTCCACTCTATTGCGACTGGGAAGTTGCGTCGCTATTTCTCTTGGCAAAATATGCTGGATGTCTTCAAAGTTGGCTGGGGAATTGTCCAATCCCTCTTTATCATGCTACGACTGCGTCCACAGGCTCTTTTTTCTAAGGGAGGATTTGTCTCTGTACCGCCGGTTATCGCAGCGCGAGTGTCAGGAGTGCCTGTCTTTATTCACGAATCGGACCTTTCTATGGGCTTGGCCAATAAAATTGCCTATAAATTTGCGACCAAGATGTATTCGACATTTGAGCAGGCTGCTGGTCTCGCAAAAGTCGAGCATGTGGGAGCAGTGACAAAGGTTTCAGATCAAAACACTCCTGAACCAGATGAATTGGTGGATATTCAAACCCACTTTGATCCTAAATTGCCAACGGTATTGTTTGTCGGTGGTTCTGCGGGAGCTCGTGTCTTTAACCAATTGGTGACAGATCATAAGCAAGAACTGACCGAACGCTACAATATTATCAATCTCACTGGAGATTCAAGTCTCAATGAGTTGAGTCAAAATCTCTTTCGTGTTGACTATGTGACGGATCTCTATCAACCCTTGATGGAGATGGCAGATGTGGTGGTAACGCGTGGCGGTGCCAATACGATTTTTGAGCTCTTAGCCATGGCGAAACTCCATCTCATCGTACCATTGGGGCGTGAAGCAAGTCGAGGAGACCAGATTGAAAATGCTGCCTACTTTGTTAAGAAAGGCTATGCAGAAGAACTTCAAGAAAGTGACCTGACCTTGGAAAGTTTGGATGAGAAACTCAGTCACTTGCTTAGTCACAAGGACAAATACCAAGCTAGCATGAAAGCTTCGACTGAATTGAAATCTCTTGCGGATTTTTACGATCTATTAAGAAAAGACCTATCATAAGGAATATCAATGTCAAAGGATAAGAAAAAAGAATCAAGCCCTAAGAAAGAATTGTCTGAATGGCAGAAACGAAACCAGGAATACCTGAAAAAAAAGGCTGAGGAAGAAGCTGCCCTAGCTGAAGAGAAGGAAAAGGAAAAACAAGCTCGAATGGGGAAAAACTCTAAGTCGTTAGAGGAAAGTAAGAAGTCATCAAGTGATTCCGACCAGAACGAAACTGTTCCAGACGAAGAATCATCCGAAAAAGAAGAGAAATCTAAAAAGGATGACCGGAAAGTCAAAGAGGAAAAAGAGAAGAAAAAAGAAAAAACAGAGAAACCAGCCAAGCCTAAAATTGCACCTGTTCATATTTGGCGAGCTGTGAGTATTTTGGTACTGAGTGTCCTGGTCCTCCTTTTTTCAGTCTATCTGTTGACTCCGCTGTCGACCATCAAAAATATCGAGGTTAAGGGGAATAGTAACACCCAGGCGGATGACATCAAACAGGCTTCTGGAATTCAAGATAGTGACTATACTTTAGCTCTATTGTTGGATAAGGAAACATACGCTGAGCGAATCAAGTCTAACCATTGGATAGAATCAGCGAAGATTGACTATCAATTTCCGACTAACTTTACGATTGAGGTTAAGGAGTTTGATATTGTCGGTTATTATGTGTCTGGTGAAGAGTATTATCCAATTCTTTCTAGTGGTGCGGTTAAGTCAACTCCTGTAAATCGCTTAAACTTGCCTGAGACTTATCTGACAGTTACCTTTAATGATGAGCAACAGGTGAAGGAACTGATCACAGGATTAACTACCATCAGTGAGGATATCAAGAGTCAAATCCAGAAAATCGAATTAGCGCCAAGCAAGGCAACAGCAGATCTTTTAAAAATTACTATGCTGGACACAAATGAGATTTTGGTTCCCTTGTCAGAATTGAGCAAGAAATTGCCTTATTACAGCAAAATCAAGCCACAATTGTCAGAACCGAGTGTAGTCGATATGGAGGCTGGAGCATACAGCTATACCATAGCGGATAAGCTAATAGAAGAAGCAGAAGAAAAAGCCAAGCAAGAGGCAAAGGAAGCTGAGAAGAAAAAACAGGAAGAAGAAAAGAAAAAACAAGAAGAACAGGGAAGTCAAAGTCAAACGAGCCAGCAATCACAGAGTCGTTAGACTAACTTTTCCTCTTGATTTTGAATGGTATAGAAGTCCAGTTTCAAGTTTTTGCTTGACAAGTCCTACTATAAATAATAGAATAGAAAAAAACCTTTAAAGCAGTCCAGAGAGGCAGCTAAGGTTAGACGGTGAAAGGGTGGAGACTACCCATTTTTCGTGGAACCTTGCTGTTGGCAGGTTCCTTTTTTCGTGGTTTGTTTTTGACCGTACTCTCTTGCTAGCTAAGGTAAAAGGAGAAAGGTATGCGTGAACATCGTCCAGTTATTGCTCTTGATTTTCCTAGTTTTGAGGCGGTCAAGGAATTTTTATCTCTTTTCCCAGCAGAAGAAAGTCTTTATCTAAAAGTAGGGATGGAGCTTTATTATGCGGAAGGTCCAGAAGTTGTCCGTTATTTGAAGTCATTGGGGCATAGTGTCTTTTTGGACCTCAAGCTACATGACATTCCAAATACAGTAAAATCTGCCATGAAGGTCTTGTCTCAGCTTGGTGTGGATATGACCAATGTTCATGCAGCTGGTGGTGTGGAGATGATGAAGGCTGCGCGTGAAGGTCTAGGGACACAAGCCAAATTGATCGCTGTGACCCAGCTTACATCAACGTCGGAAAGCCAGATGCAGGATTTTCAAAATATCCAAACCAGCCTGCAAGAGTCTGTGATTCACTATGCCAAGAAGACAGCTGAAGCGGGCTTGGATGGTGTCGTTTGCTCGGCTCAGGAAGTGCAACTCATCAAGCAGGCCACCAATCCAGATTTTATCTGTCTGACACCAGGAATTCGTCCAGCGGGAGCTGCGGTAGGAGACCAAAAACGCGTCATGACACCAGCGGACGCCTATCAAATCGGTAGTGACTATATCGTAGTAGGACGTCCCATTACCCAAGCTGAGGATCCTGTTGCAGCTTATCATGCTATTAAGGATGAATGGAACCAAGACAGAAATTAAAGAAATAGATTATAAAAACAAAAGGAGAATACTATGACACTTGCTAAAGATATCGCTAGCCACCTCTTGAAAATCCAAGCCGTTTACCTCAAACCAGAGGAGCCTTTCACTTGGGCATCTGGTATCAAGTCACCGATTTATACTGACAACCGTGTGACGCTTGCCTATCCTGAAACTCGTAGCTTGATTGAAAATGGTTTTGTGGAAGCTATCAAAGAAGCCTTTCCTGAGGTTGAAGTGATTGCAGGAACTGCGACAGCAGGAATTCCACACGGGGCTATCATTGCTGACAAGATGAACTTGCCTTTTGCCTACATCCGTAGCAAACCAAAAGACCACGGAGCTGGTAACCAAATCGAAGGCCGTGTAGCTCAGGGGCAAAAGATGGTTGTTGTTGAAGACCTCATTTCAACGGGTGGGTCTGTTCTTGAAGCCGTAGCAGCTGCTAAACGGGAAGGAGCCGATGTCCTTGGTGTCATAGCGATTTTCAGCTATCAATTGTCAAAAGCCGATAAGAATTTTGCGGATGCTGGTGTCAAACTTGTGACGCTTTCTAACTACAGTGAACTGATCCACCTAGCCCAAGAAGAAGGTTACATTACGCCAGAAGGACTCACTCTCCTAAAACGCTTTAAAGAAGACCAAGAAAATTGGCAAAATGCCTAAAACATAGAAAATCAGGTAGTCACTAGGATTACCTGATTTTTTGCATATAGGCAATAAAACTATGATTCCTAAAGGTAAAGAAGAATATAGGATAATGGTAGAATGAGAGTCCTCTCTTTTTTGGGGCATATTCAGATAATCAGTTTGAAATTTCCAGACAAATTTTTTGAAAGGAATCTGAAAAAGGGTTAAGATATTTATGTGAGAAAAAGTAAACGCTTACTTAATAAGGAAGACACTTTATATCATATAAAACAAGCAATGCAGAAGGACCTGTAGATTTTATTAACACTTATGATTTGGAGCCAATGGCGCAACAAGTCATTCCTAAAGCAGCCTTTGGTTATATCGCTAGTGGAGCAGAGGATACTTTCACTTTACGCGAGAACATCCGTGCCTTTAACCACAAACTCATCGTTCCTTATACGCTTTGTGATGTTGAAAATCCAAGTACAGAGATTGAATTTGCAGGTGAAAAATTATCTTCACCAATTATTATGGCGCCTGTTGCGGCTCATAAATTAGCAAATGAGCAGGGGGAAGTAGCTACTGCGCGTGGTGTGCATGAATTTGGTTCTCTCTATACAACTAGTTCCTACTCTACCGTTGACCTTCCAGAAATTACGGAAGCTCTTCAAGGAACACCACATTGGTTCCAATTTTACTTTAGTAAGGATGATGGCATTAACCGCCATATCATGGACCGTGTGAAGGCTGAAGGCTACAAAGCGATTGTCTTGACGGCAGATGCAACTGTAGGGGGCAATCGTGAGGTTGATAAGCGCAATGGTTTTGTCTTCCCAGTTGGCATGCCGATTGTTGAGGAATACTTGCCAGAAGGTGCTGGAAAATCAATGGACTTTGTTTACAAGTCAGCTAAACAACGCTTGTCTCCACGCGATGTCGAATTTATCGCTGCATACTCAGGCCTTCCTGTTTATGTCAAGGGGCCACAATGCCGTGAGGACGTTGAACGCTCTCTTGCCGCAGGTGCTTCTGGTATCTGGGTAACCAACCACGGTGGTCGCCAAATCGACGGTGGACCAGCTGCCTTTGACTCACTTCAAGAAGTCGCAGAAGCAGTTGATAAACGTGTGCCAATTGTCTTTGACTCTGGTGTTCGTCGTGGTCAGCACATCTTTAAAGCCTTGGCTTCAGGAGCAGACTTGGTAGCTATTGGCCGCCCTGTGATCTATGGTTTGGCTCTCGGTGGTAGCGTTGGTGTGCGTCAAGTCTTTGAGCACTTGAATGCAGAATTGAAGACAGTCATGCAATTATCTGGAACTCAGACTATTGAGGACATCAAACACTTCAAACTCCGTCACAACCCATACAATCCAACCTTCCCAGTTGACCCACGTGACTTAAAATTGTATTGATAAAGTAGAAGGCCTCCACCTTATGTGGAGGTTTTTGATGTTTTGGAATGTGTTTAACATTTCTAGTGTTATATAAAAATCAATTTTTATAATTGACAAATGTAGATTTTGAGAATATACTTAGAGTCATGATTGACAAATGTAGATTTTGGAGGGATGCTAATGCAGATTTCAGATGCAGAATGGCAGGTTATGAAGATCATTTGGATGCAGGGTGAGCAGACCAGTAGGGATTTGATCAGGGTTCTGGCAGAGCGGTTTGACTGGTCCAAGTCCACAGTTCAGACACTTTTGGCTCGTCTGGTTGAGAAAGAGTGTCTGACCAGGAAAAAAGAGGGCAAGTCCTTTGTTTATTCAGCCCTTTTAACTCTAGACCAAAGCCGATACTTGCTTGTCCAAGATATTAAAGACAAGGTTTGTTCTCGTAGAATTAAGAACTTGTTGGCTGATTTGATTGCCGAATGTGATTTCACTCAGACTGACTTGGAAGCCTTGGAAGCTGTGATTTCTGAGAAAAAAGCCAGCACAGTTGCTGAAGTAAAATGTAATTGTATGTAAAGGAGACGTCATGTTAAATAGTATTGTAACCATTGTTTGTATTGCCCTTATCGCGTTTATCTTGTTTTGGTTTTTCAAAAAGCCTGAAAACTCTGGACAGAAGGCCCAGCAAAAAAACGGCTACCAAGAGATTCGAGTGGAAGTCATGGGGGGCTATACGCCAGAGTTGATTATTCTTAAAAAATCAGTGCCAGCCCGCATTGTCTTTGACCGTAAGGATCCTTCACCTTGTTTGGATCAGATCGTCTTTCCAGACTTTGGTGTACACGCGGACTTACCAATGGGTGAAGAGTATGTAGTGGAAATCACGCCTGAGCAGGCTGGAGAGTTTGGTTTTGCATGTGGTATGAACATGATGCACGGTAAGATGATTGTAGAGTAGGAGGAAATGATGACAGAAATTGTGAAAGCAAGCCTAGAAAATGGCATTCAAAAAATCCGTATTCGAGCTGAAAAAGGCTATCATCCAGCCCATATCCAGCTTCAAAAAGGGATCCCCGCTGAAATTACCTTTCATCGTGCCACCCCTTCAAACTGTTATAAAGAAATTCTTTTTGAAGAAGAAGGGATTCTAGAACCAATCGGCGTGGATGAAGAGAAGACAATTCGTTTTACACCTCAAGAATTAGGTCAACATGAATTTTCGTGTGGCATGAAGATGCAAAAGGGAAGCTATACCGTAGTTGAGAAGACTCGAAAATCTCTATCCCTCCTACAGCGTTTTTGGATTACTAGCATCTTTACTTTGCCTCTTGTTTTCCTCATGATTGGGATGTTGACAGGGACTATCAGTCATCCAGTTATGCATTGGGGTACCTTTTTAGCCACAACGCCTATTATGCTGGTAGCAGGTGGTCCTTATATCCAGAGTGCTTGGGCCAGCTTTAAAAAACACAATGCCAACATGGATACCTTGGTGGCACTGGGAACTCTAGTAGCCTATCTCTATAGTCTAGTTGCTCTCTTTGCTGGGCTGCCTGTTTACTTTGAAAGTGCTGGATTTATCCTCTTCTTCGTTCTTTTGGGGGCGGTTTTTGAGGAAAAAATGCGTAAAAACACTTCCCAAGCTGTGGAGAAATTACTAGATTTGCAGGCTAAAACAGCAGAAGTCTTGCGTGAGGATAGCTATATCCAAGTTCCCTTGGAGCAAGTCAAGGTCGGTGACCTGATTCGAGTGCGTCCCGGTGAAAAGATTGCGGTTGATGGTGTTGTAGTCGAAGGTATGTCCAGTATTGACGAATCCATGGTGACAGGTGAGAGCCTGCCAGTGGACAAAACAGTTGGGAATACTGTGATTGGCTCCACTATCAATAACAGCGGTACTCTTATTTTTAAAGCAGAAAAAGTTGGTTCAGAGACTGTCTTGGCTCAGATTGTGGACTTTGTGAAGAAAGCCCAGACCAGCCGAGCACCAATTCAGGACTTGACAGATAAGATTTCAGGGATTTTTGTCCCAGCAGTTGTCATTTTAGCGATTTTAGCTTTTTGGATTTGGTTTGTCTTGCTAGAGGCTAGTTTTGTGACCTCTCTACTTTATGGTGTGGCAGTTTTGATTATCGCCTGCCCTTGTGCCCTAGGACTTGCAACACCGACAGCTCTCATGGTGGGGACAGGACGGAGTGCCAAGATGGGCGTTCTTCTCAAAAATGGAACTGTCTTACAGGAAATCCAGAAAGTCAAAACTCTTGTCTTTGATAAAACAGGAACTTTGACGGAAGGAAAACCAGTGGTCACTGATATCATTGGCGACGAGACAGAAGTACTTGGCTTAGCTGCCTCTTTGGAAGAGGCCTCTCAACACCCATTGGCTCAAGCCATTGTCAATCGAGCGAGTGAAGTAGGACTTGAGCTTCATACTGTAGAAAATTTCCAAGCCCTTCATGGAAAAGGTGTTTCAGGGCAAATCAATGGGAAACTAGTTTTGCTCGGAAATGCTAAAATGCTAGATGGCATGGATATTTCGAGCGCTTATCAGGAAAAACTTGAAGAACTGGAAAAAGAAGCTAAGACAGTCGTGTACTTGGCTGTTGACAATAAAATTAAAGGCTTGCTTGCCCTGCAAGATATTCCCAAGGAAAGCGCCAAACTCGTCATCAGTCAGCTGAAAAAACGTGGTCTCCGAACAGTTATGCTGACAGGAGATAATGCAGGTGTCGCGCGTGCCATTGCAGACCAGATCGGCATTGAGGAGGTTATTGCTGGTGTCTTGCCAGAAGAAAAAGCCCATGAGATCCATCAACTACAACAGGCTGGTAAAGTAGCCTTTATCGGAGATGGTATCAATGATGCGCCAGCCCTTAGTGTAGCAGATGTTGGGATTGCCATGGGCGCAGGAACCGATATTGCTATTGAGTCGGCAGGGATTGTTCTTACTCACAATGATTTGACAGGAGTGGTTCGAGCCTTTGATATGAGTAAGAGAACCTTCAATCGTATCTTGCTCAATCTCTTCTGGGCCTTTATCTATAATGTTATCGGAATTCCGGTTGCAGCAGGAGTCTTTTCAGGAATTGGATTGGCCCTCAATCCAGAACTGGCTGGTCTAGCCATGGCCTTTAGTTCTGTATCTGTTTTAACCAGTTCACTCATGCTAAACTTTAGTAAAATAGACTAAAAGCGAGCTTGCTCGCTTTTTTTATTATGTGACTATTAGTCCGTCTCGCTCCGCTAGGTGCGAGACAAATAAACCACCCGCTATGCGGGTGCGCGTCGAAGGTTATACCAAAAAAAC
>QWCK01003421.1_pt1 | contig 17419 bp, 11 predicted proteins | sample 1972571 | NCBI WGS metagenome assembly QWCK01 (sample SAMN09866710, study PRJNA288562) | Human gut metagenome isolate term2_stool, whole genome shotgun sequencing... | isolation source: gut | host: Homo sapiens | place: USA: California
GCCCAAAATCTTCGATTTTGTGGCAGGTCTCATACAAAGAATCTCCAAGAGATGAACCTACAGTTCATCGATTGGAAAGATTCGTCTGTTGTGTCGCCCATAAAGTAAAGACGCATATTGCCCTGCCAACGAGGAAAGACAGTAGCTCTTCCTAATAAGGCTTAAACCCCCAGATTAAAAAACAATCGCAAACATCTCGATAAACACAAGAAAGGAGGCATCTTTATGGTTACATAGGAAAACCCATAAAGAGAAAAATTACAAGGATACCGTAGTAAAGGGGGTGGTTCCCTTGGACAGTTCAGAGAATGTCCGAGAGGATAAAAATCAAAAATAGCTAAGATGATCACTGCTATTGAGAAATGAATAGCCAATAAAATCCTAGGAGGGATAAAGATGAACAAAAAATTATGGAGTTATTTATTAGCTCTTGTCATGTTATTTTCAGTTGTAGCTATTCCAGGCCAAGCCCTGGCAAAAGATGCAAAGATTAGTAATAAGGAAGAAGATTCCTACATCAAAGCAACAAGCACTTTAGGAAAACCAGACTATACCACAATTACAACAATTCCTGACAAAAATAAAGAAGGGTATAAAAATGTTGTTCGAGGGAATATATACTATGCCGCCGAAAATGAAGCTGCCTTAAAAAACGTAAAAGTAAACCTAAAAGCACAAAAAAATTATGGTTTTACCTTAAATGGACAAACAGTTCAAGCAGGTGAAGGAAAAACTTTCACCCTAGACTTAACCAAAACCAATAATATTCAATTAAACATTCCTAAAACTGATGAAAAGTTTGAAGAAGGCTCCTACACTATCTCAGGAGGTGTTAAAGGAGAAACAGTGACTATTAACGTAGGACTAGACGTTTCCAATCCGCAAGCTTGGTTAGATGGGGAATATGTTCCTAAAATGGGAGAAATAGAATCACCAGATACGCACCCAGAAGCTGAACTAGTAAGAAAAGCCTTAAAAGGATTTGGAAAAATGGGCACAACTCCCATTACAGTTAAAAAGGGAACTACAGCTACAGAAGTTTTCCGTGAATTTGGGAAAATCAATAATATTGAAATGGAAGGCCTAGACCAAGGTTATATTCGTCGCATCAATAAGGTTGGTTCCCCAGCTATTGGTGAATTTAACATCAATCGCTATTCTGGATGGATGTATACTGTTAATGACGGCCAAGGTTGGTATATGCCAAATGTTGGTGTAGCTGGACATCGCTTTACCAACAATGCCTCCATGAACTGGAACTTTACCATGGCTTATGGTCAAGATATTGATGCAGGCTGGGGATCTCCCAAGGCAGGATCTATGCCCTATGCTGTAAGATCTTACCGTTTTGCCCCATCCATTGAGGACCTTGTCCCCCAATGGGCAAATTCTGGTAGAGTTTTAACACAAGCCAAATAAACTTGGAAGAATATTATTGAAAACAAGAGGAGGGGTGAACTCCTCTCCTTCTGTTTTCTTTTATATAGAAAGTGAAGAGGAACAATGAATAAAAAAAGACAAGTAGCAGGAGCCCTATCAGCTATTATTTTATTAACATCCTTACCAAGTCCTTTATTAGCCACTAAAGGATCAGAGGCATTACCTATTTCAGCAGAGCAGGAAGATATAAAACATTCCAATGTATTGCAACAACAGGTAAAGCAAGTGAGTCAAGATAGACTTTTGTCTGCAAATGAAGATGCTCAAGAGGACACGATCGGAGATCCCGTCCTTAAAAAAGTAATAAATAAGGGACTTAATCGAGAGGTTAACGCCCCAATAAGTAAATCTGATTTAGCAGGATTAACCAAAATCGACTACTACGACTATGAAACAGGTGATATAATTCACTCTATAGAAGGTATAGAGTATGCAAAAAATCTTGAATCCGCAACTTTTTATTATGACGGAACAGATCTAACACCCTTAAGGAATTTAACAAAATTGACTTCTTTGTCAATAGATGGGATGCCAAACGACGATTATGACGATGATGAAACAAGAATAGCTAAACGATCTGAGTTGACATCAATTAAAGATTTAGAAAACTTAACGGAAATTACGCATTTAACTATTGACAATACTAAGTTGGTAGATTTAAGTCCTCTTAATAACTTAAAAAAATTATATAATGTTGATTTAAATTACAATGATATTACGTCAGAAAGCCTTAAAGGTCTAACCTCTTTTAAAAGGGATGAGGATACAAAACCTAGGGGACCTATGGGGCTGGATGGAAATAAAATATCTGATGGAAGTATTTTTCGGGAACTAAAATTTCCTATTTATGATTGTCAATATCAAAGAGTAATCATCACACCTGATAGTACAACCTTTAAAAACCCTTGTATAAATAAACTAGGAAAATATTATGAACTTAAAAGTGAATATTTGGAAGAGGTAGAGAAAGCAGATTTTCAATATAGTCAATATAAGCTTACTGACAGTGCGGATAATGTAAAAGAAATTCAAGTTCCTTTTGGGAAACCAGATGCACATAACGGCACTTTAACCATTGATTTAAGCAAGATTCATCAAGCGAATCAAGAGTCTAAAGAGTTGGAAAAGGCTAAAAAAGAAGCCAAAGAAACAATTGAAAACCTCAAGGAACTGAGTCAAGAAGAAAAAACCAACTATAAAAATCAAGTAGACCGAGCTCAAGATAAAGAGGCGGTAGATCAAGTTTTAACCGAAGCCAAGGCCAAAGCAGAAGAAAATAAAGACAGAAAAAGACAAGCTATCACCATCCATGTAAACGGCTATGAAGGGAAAACTTATATTCAAACTTTTTACAATTCCGAAATTGAAATTAAAAATAAGGATATAAATGGAGACCCAGGTAAAAGACTTGACGGATCAGGTCTCTTCTGGAAACTAAGTCCAGGGACCTATGAAGTGACTATTTCTTATCCCGGTTTTAAGACGTTGACTGAAGAAGTCAAGGTCGAAAAAGACACTACAGACTTGGACTTTGACTTACAAAAAGAAGTGGATCCATCACAAGATGAAAAGCACCGATATTCTCAACCTAGTATCCAAAAAATTCAATTGGTGGAATTTGGAAATCCAGACGAGGTTTTAGGAGAAGGAACTATTCGTGGAAATTTAATTACTTTTGCGGTGAAAAATGCTGCAGATCGGGAACGAATCTTTAACGATAAGGCAACCATAAAAATCCCTGAATCCACCAATGTCCATGCCTATGAAACCTGTAGTTATATTTGTCCTTCTCGCTTCCATAAAGGATATGATTTTCATCCAACGTCTGGAGATTTGAAGGAGCTGACAACAGGAGAGAGTCGAGATCCCATTGTCTTTAATCCTGATGGGGTTACCAGCCTTTTTGTAAAAGGCAAAGGAGGCAAGGTGACCGAATATTCCATGTTTGTTAAGGAAAAGCCCACACAACATGCGGTTATCTTTTTAGCCCCAAAAGACGACACAACTGAAACTGGGATGATGTATTTAAACTGGAAACAAGGAAGTGGTCAGGCTGGCAAGATGTGCCAAGATTTGGTTCAAGTAGTGGAGGATGGTCAACCGTTTGTTGAACCTTTTAAATGGGTAGAGGACAACACTGAATTAAAAGCAAGATTCATTCAACATGGGTTAGGTAACTTTTTAGGCTGGTATGATGAGAGATATGGTGGGAAACGATATGATGGAACTCCCATTACAGAAGACATAGCTCTTTATGCCCGATTTGAAAAAACTACAAAGCCGACAGACCATCAAGATCCCTTTACCGTTTGGCTTCATAGAAATATAGACGTTATGAAGGATCCCATAAAGATCTCTTGGTCTGTTAATGGGGAAACATTAAAGGAGAATCCAACATTTGATCATTTTAAGGTTCGAAAAGGAGACCAACTAAACCTTAAAATTGATGATACGAATAGCCCTTGGAAACTTTCTGGTATGGAAGTTCGCTATGGAACTTTAAAACTACCTATTACAAAGGACGACCAAGGAATTTATCATTTCACACCAGTTCCATCCCATGACAATACTGCCTTATATCCGGATAATGACATCTACCTATCCTGGGTTAAAAAGGAAGATGCTGGAAACCAGGCCTTTGATATCAATAAACAACACAATATCCACCTACTGCAAGAAGGAACTCTGGTAGAATTTACAAATATTTCTGACATTGCAGATTATAAAACAGACCATAATCTATTGAGTAAGTTCCAAGAAGGCCACACCATTCGCTTCCAAGTACAAGGGGAAGAAATTACAGAAGTCAAGGCCCAAGACCAAGCTGATAAGCCAGTAAAGCTAAACAAAGACTCAGAAACAAAAGATGAAAAGACTGGTCTTATCACACGAAACTATTCCTTTGTTATGCCAGCAGATGATGTAGACCTTATTGTCAAGGGAACTTACAAAAAGAAGCTTCCCTTGAGAAGAATTGACTTTAATTTTAAGGACAGCCAAGGCAAGGAAGTCGCAAAAAATCAAATCAAGTCCTTAACCATTACGGGTGGGGGAGAAACTTATACCTTCGATGATTTAAGTAAGGACACTAACATTCCTGTTAGCAACCTAGGCTACACCTATTTCTATACTGTGGTAACCAAGGATGGAGTCCTATACCAAGGAAAATTCACAAAAACGGCCAAGGAATTGGGAGATTCCTATACAATTGAATTAAAGACAGAAAATCCAGGGAAGGAAAAAACTAAGGAAGACTTTGAGAGTCTAGTAACTACAGCAGAAGGGCTTATCAAGGATTCTAGCTACACTCAAGAGTCCAGAGATAAACTACAAGCAGCTCTTACATCTGCAAAACACCAAGGAAATCTTCAAGCCTACACGGCAGCCTGTAAGATTATCACTGATGCCATGAGTGGATTGAAAAAAGCAGATGTACCTACAGTAGATAGCAAAGAAAAAGCAAAAGAATCCTTAGAAGGCTTAATCCGTAGACTATCCAACCTCAAGAAGGCAGATTATGAATCCAAGGCATGGGATGCTTTTGACAAGGAAATGGATAAGGCCAAGGCCGTATTGAAGGATGCAAATTCTTCTGAGGATGCTCTAAACTCTGCTTGGACAGCCCTGACACGAGCCAAGGTGGAATTAGATAGGTACAAGATTGTTCCTGAAGATATGACCAAGGCAGAAAAGAATCTAAGAGACTTAATTAAAACCATTGAAAGGCTGGAAGAAAAGAATTATAGCAAGGAAACTTGGAAAGATTTAAAATATGCTTTAGACCAAGCAAAGGATGAATTAAACTATTCCAAACGGACGGAATGGTCCTTAGAAAGAGCCTACGACAAGTTAAACAAGGCCTACAAGGACTTAAAACTTGCCGACAAGCTGGCCGAAGAAGCAGAAAAAATCAACCAAGACCACAAGGTCCTGGTAAGAAATTCCAGCTATCAAAACATGACCGACATCAAGAGCCACTGGGCAAGAGACTTTATCAAATACTGCATGGACAGAGGCTACCTGGTAGGAACCTCCATTACAAACTTTAGCCCCAATCGTCCAACAACGAGAGCAGAATTTGTTACCGTCCTGTCCCGTCTGGCAGGCATTAAGGAAGAAAACTACAAGAAGAACAAGTTTACCGACGTGCCAAAAGGCGTTTACTACGAAGCAGCCGTCAACTGGGCCCAAGAAAAGAAGATCGTGGAAGGAACCGGCAGCAGCAGGTTTGCCCCGGACCAAACCATGACAAGAGAAGAAATGGCCACCATTTTAGACCGCTACTTCCAAGTTACCAAGAAGAACTATGGAAACAGAGGAGCCCTATACTTTAAAGACCAAGGAGAAATGTCAATCTGGGCAGCAGACAGCGTAAGACGCATGACCCAAGCAGGCATCCTCCATGGAACCGATAGAAACACCTTTGAACCCAAATCCAGCTTTACAAGAGCAGAATTGGCAACGGTTATCTATCAATTAAATAAGTAAGTAGTAAAAAATACGAAGAGGAATTAAGGAGCGAGAAGAAATTCTTGCTCCTTAATTTTTTTATAAAAAAACTAGAAAAAAAGTTCTTAATTTTCCCTAAATTTAGGGGGAATTAAGGACTTTTTTCTTGACTTTGCCAGGCTGAAAATATATAATGGATTCATAATAAAGAATAAAGCTTTTATGTTGTTTCACTTGTGAAAACTAAGATGGAATTTGGTGTAAATCCAAAACGGTCCCGCCGCTGTAAACCAGGAGTGGGCTATCGAAACCACTGAAATTTTTTCGGGAAGGGGATAGTCTGTTAGGATAGGTAAGTCAGAATACATGCATAAAAGATTGTGTAAGACGCGAGGAAACGTCGAGTACACCCTAGTATAACTTTGCAAATACGGGCATTGGTCATCCAATGTCTTTTTTTATTGGAAAATTTGCTTGTTTCTGGGCTGGCAACAGCCTATTGCAGGAGCATAGATTCTTGGGTGAAGGCTGTCTCCCCCAATTCTCAACGGTAAGGCTTTCACCCCCTCTCCATTTTGGAGTTAAGAAGTTTTTTCAGAACCTAGATTCATAAATGAGCAGAAAGACGCTTGGATTATCCAAGTGTCTTTCAATAGGAGGAAAAATTATGGAAGTTAAAAATGTTCTTGTCCAGTTGGAAAAGTGTACAGGCGGTCTTTTGGAGAATATTCCGGACAGGTCTGAGCCCTTGGATATCCACGTTAGCCACCAAGTGGGAATTCAACAATTGGAAGGGGACACTGAGGTGGTTTACCAGCTCCATACTGAGGTGGGGCCAAGACCCAGGTCTTTGTTTTATTTGCAAATTGACCAGAGCATCCATGTAGCCTTTACAGAAGCGGTTTCTTTAGACCAGGTAAGAGAGATGGCCTATGACTTGGCCAGCCAAGGGGCGAATGCTTTAAGTTTGCTCATAGCGAATTTAACCCGGGAATTGATTGGGACGGCGATTATGGTTCCGCCTCAATTAAACCAGAGGGAATTTAAAGTGCTTTAGGGGATGGAGAGTGAATTTTATGGAATTTAATCTAGGCCTAGGCCTAGATTTTAAGAGGTAGTTATGAATGATTTTTTTAAGGACTATAACCCCTGGGGTCAGGGGGTATTTTTTCTTGGAATTGTGGCCTTTACCATGTTTCTTCGACATCCTGTGGTTCAAGTCTCCAGCTTGTTGGGGGCCTTGGTTTATAACTGGATTCAGGTGGGCTTTGGCAGGAGTTTAAAGACTTTTTGCATGGCCTTGGGATCGGGGGTTTTTATTAGCATTTTAAACCCTCTTTTGGTCCACCAAGGGGCCACAATTTTAGCTTATTTTCCCAATGGGAATCCCTTGACCCTGGAATCTATTTTTTTTGGTCTGTCGGCAGGGGCCATGTTTACGTCAACCATCCTATGGCTTTCTTGCCACAACCGGATTATGACTTCGGACCGCATTTTGTACTTATCAGCGGGGATTTTCCCGTCTTTATCCTTGATTCTTTCTATGGTTTTACGTTTTGTCCCTCTTTATAAGGAAAGGATTAAGACCATTTATGCCTGTCGCTTGGGGATTGGGGAGGACTTGTCCCAGGGGAATTTGTGGCGGCGGTTTAAAAATGCCCTGAAGATTTTTTCGATTTTTGTCACCTGGTCTTTGGAGGCTAGTATTGAAACGGCGGACTCTATGAAGGCCAGGGGACATGGGCTTCCCGGCAGGACTCATTTTGCGCTTTTTAAAATGGAAAGAAGGGACTGGGTCCTTCTTGGCCTTTTGGTCTTTTCTGCCTCGACTTGTATCTTGGCAGCCTACCAGAGGAAGTTTAAGTTGGTGATTTATCCCATGGTGAAAATTGCCAAGTTGACGCCTTTTTCTATTTTTGCCTTTGGGGCCTTTATCTTGTTTGCCTTTACGCCTGTTTTTGTATCTCTTTTGGAGGAATATCGGTGGAAATACTTAAAGTAGAAAATTTTTTCTTTAAATATCCTGGGGAGGGGCCCTGGATTTTAAACAATGTAGATTTTTCCCTAAAGGAGGGAGAGTTTGTCCTTTTGACGGGCCTGTCTGCTTCGGGAAAAACGACTCTTTTAAGGCAATGCAAAAAGCCCCTGGCTGCCTTTGGTGACAAAAAAGGGAGGATTTTTTTCCAGGGGAAGGAGCTGGACCAGCTGACCTTAAGAGAGGATGCCCAGGGCATTGGATTTGTCCAACAGGATCCTCAAAATCAAATTGTCACGGACAAGGTTTGGCATGAGTTGGCTTTTGGCTTGGAGTCTTTGGGCTTGGACCAGGAGACCATGCGGCTTAGGGTTGGAGAGATTGCCAGTTTTTTTGGCATGGAGCCCTGGTTTTTAAAGAAGGTAAGGGACCTTTCCGGAGGGCAACTCCAGATGGTGAACCTGGCTTCTATTTTGTGTATGCAGCCAAAGTTGTTGCTCTTGGATGAGCCTACGGCCATGCTGGACCCCATTGCTTCCTTGGAATTTTTCCAGGGACTAAACCGGGTTTGCCAAGAGCTGGGTATTACTGTCTTGGTAAGTGAGCACCGTCTGACGGAACCCTATGCTTTGGCCAAGAGGATCTTGTTTTTACAGGATGGAAAAATTACTTTTGATGGGGACCCCGGGTCCTTCGCCCAAGAAATGAAAAAAAATCCCCAGGCTATTTTAGAATCCCTTCCCAGTCCTGTACAAATTTATGCGAAAAGTTCCTGGACGGACCAGGTCCCCCTAACGGTGGGGGAGGCCTTGAGAAGTCGGCCTAAAATAGAAAGAAGGGACTTAGAGGACCAAGACCGGGAAGGTTTTGTCGATGGTCCCAGTCTTTTATCCATGGAAAAGATTTATTTCCGCTATCAAAAGGAGGGGCCGGATGTTTTAAAGGGGGTGAATTTCGACTTAAAAAAGGGAGAAATTCATGCTATCCTGGGAGGAAATGGGGCAGGTAAGTCCAGCCTTTTAAAGGTCATAGCCGGGGTGGAGGAGGCCCATCGGGGAAAGATTTTTCATGAGGGAGTCCGACGTAAACCCGGGACAAGGCCAGAGGATTTGGCCCTGGTTCCCCAGCATCCCAAGGCCTTGTTTGTTTATAAAAGGGCTCGGGAGGAGTTGGAGGAAATGACCCAAGACCAGGAGGCCTTAAAAAAAGTCATTGAGGACTTTGACTTGGGCAGGATCCTGGACCACCACCCCTTTGATTTAAGTGGAGGGGAGATGGAACGCCTGGCCTTGGCTAAGATTTTTCTTAAAAGACCGAAAATTTTGCTTTTAGATGAGCCCACCAAGGGAATGGATGGGGACTTTAAGTTGAAGTTTAAGGGGCTTTTAAGGGACTATTTGCAAGAGGGGGGCAGTGTTTTAATGGTGAGCCATGATGTGGAATTTTGTGCTGAAACGGCCCATAGGTGTTCTTTGTTTTTTAATGGGGAGTGCATCAGTCAGGGTTCTCGCAGGGAATTTTTTTCGGGCAACCACTTCTATACTACGGCGGCCAATAAAATTTTTCGCAAGGAAAACCCCAATATTTTGACAGTTGAAGATGCAGTGGAAGCAATAAATTTTGATCAAGAAAGGGAAAGGATATGAAAAGAAAAATTACGGGACTCTTGGCTCTTAGCCTGATATTTTCTTTGACCGGTCAGGTCTTTGCCAGTTCAAGAGTCAACAAGGAAGTGGCTGAAACGGCCCAGTTTTTATACCAAACTGTAGACCAGCCAAACTTTGGAACCATGGCCGGAGAATGGACGGTTTTATCTTTGGCAAGAAGTGGAGAAAGGCTGCCAGATGGCTACTTGGACAACTACTACAAGAGGGTAGAGGCCCATGTTCAAGCTAAGAATGGGGACCTGTCAAAAAACAAGTTTACGGAATACTCCAGGATTATTTGTGCCCTAACAGCTATTGGGAAGGACCCCAGAAATGTTGCTGGTCATGACCTGGTTAGACCCCTGTCTAATTTTAATAGTGTAATCAAGCAAGGATTAAATGGACCCATTTGGGCCCTAATTGCTCTGGATACAAGAGGCTATGACTTACCTTCCGTTGAACCGGCTCAAGAGCAAAATTCCAGGGACCGGATGATTGGGGAAATTTTACGGAGGGAAGTTAAGGGTGGCGGTTGGAACCTGATGGGGGACAAGGCTGACCCGGATATGACGGCAATGGCTCTGTATGCTTTGGCTCCCTACAAGGGTCAAGCCAGGGTCAAGGGGGCTATCGATCGAGGGGTTCAAGCTCTTTCTGACATGCAACTCCCTACAGGGGGCTACACAACTATGGGAAATGAAAATTCAGAATCGTCAGCCCAAGCCATTATTGCCTTGACTAGCCTAGGGATTGATCCAGCCAAGGACTACCGTTTCGTTAAAAGTGATGCCAGTGGACAAAAGCATAGTCTGGTAGATGCTCTTTTAAGCTACAAGGTTCCAGGTGGTGGTTTTAAACACATCCATAAAGAAAGTCAAGCCAATGGAATGGGAACAGACCAAGCTATGGAGGCGCTGGTTGCCCTGAAACGTTTGGAAGAAGGCAAGTCTCCCTTGTTTAATATGAAGGATGTGGCCCTCCAAGGAGGCCAAGGAAGGGGAGGTAAAAGTCAAGAAGCCTTTACTGACCTGGAAGGAAATTGGGCCAAGGATTTAATTCTTCAAAGCAAGGGCTATGGAATTGCCAATGGAAGTCGGACCTTCCAACCAGGCAAGGCCATTACCCGGGGCGAATTCGCCGTGGGTCTTGTCCAAGGTTTAAACTTGAGCCAAAGACCGGGGAAGGCCTTTAAGGATGTGAAAGATACAGACTGGTATGCAGCGGACATCAAGATTGCCACGGCCCATGAAATTATCTTTGGCCGGGGAGATGGAAATTTTGATCCTAAGGCCACTATTACCCGGCAAGAAGCCTTCTCTATGTTGGCAAGGTCTCTTAACAAGGAAAAAGCTGACCTGGCCGTGCTAGACCAATTTAAGGACAAGAAGGACATTGCCCCCTGGGCCCAAGAGGCCTGCTCTGTAATGGTGGGAAAAAACTTGGTTAAGGGCCGTCCGGAGGGGCTTGCTCCCAAGGCGGAAATTTCAAGAGCGGAAGCTGTTCAACTCATCCGCCAAGTGGCGGAAGCTAAATAGAAAGAAGTCTTATTATTTAAGATTTATTTAAAAATAAAAGACTAGATTTATAAAAAAAGAAGTGGTATATTTAAACATTGGAAAGGGAGTTTAATAGCTACTTTTCATGTTAAGTTTGTTAAAGCAAATAGGGCCCGGCAATTGGGTGAAATTGGAAAAAGATAAGAACCATTTCTATGTATCTGTTAAAAGCGAGCCTGGTTCTTATCCTTGAAAGAAGGAGAAAAAATGAAAAACACACAAAAACAAGCACTTGGACTAGCCTTTGTCCTTTTATTTTCCGTAACAGGACAAGTTTTTGCAGCAAGTGAAGCCAAGGAAGAAAAAAAAGATGCAACAAAAGTAGAAGCTCCAGCTTCTAAAAAAGAAGAAGCTAAAAAAGATGCTAAAGAAGAAGTAAAGAAAGAAGCCAAGGAAGAAGCTAAAAAAGAAGATACCAAAAAAGAAGAAGCCAAGGAAGAAGTTTTTAAGGACATCAAGGGCAACTGGGCTGAAAAGCTAATTGCAGAAAGCAAGGGCTATGGAATTGCCAATGAAAGCAAGGAATTCCAACCTGAAAAAGCCATTACTCGGGGCGAATTTGCCGTTGGTCTTGTTCAAGGTTTAAACCTGGGCCTGGGTCAAAGACAAAGCAAGGACTTCAAGGATGTGAAAGATACAGACTGGTATGCAGCAGACATCAACATTGCCACTGCCCATGAAATTATCTTTGGCCGTGGGGATGGAAACTTTGATCCTAATGCCACTATTACCCGTCAAGAAGCCTTCTCTATGTTGGCAAGAGCTCTTGATAAGCAAAAAGCTGACCTGGCTGTTTTAGATCAATTTAAAGATAATAAGGAAATTGACTCTTGGGCAAAAGAAGCTTGTGCCTTAATGGTAGAAAAGAAAGTCGTTAAGGGACGTCCTGAAGGCTTTGCTCCTAAAGCAGAAATTTCAAGAGCAGAAGCTGTTCAACTGATCCACCAACTGGCAGGGTTAAAATAAAATGAAGGCTTTTAACAACTTAACAAAAAAACAAAAGATCCTGGGGCTTGTTGTTCTAGGACTTTTGTTCATAATCACACTTTTTTACAATAGTGATTTTTTACGACCTGCAGATAGACAGGCCGATGCAGAAAAGGTCAGTCAACTCCAAAAAAAGGAAAACGAGGACTTACAAAAATTAACAGGAAAAGAACCGGGAAAGATTAGCGGTTTTTCTATTTCAAGTAGTCAAGATTCGGCCACTCCTGGAAGCCAGGTTCAATTTGTTGGGGAATTTCAAGGGGAAGGGGATTATGACCGAAGCATTGCCTGGGCCATTGTCAGTCCCCATGGGGGAAAAACCCAAATTGATTCTCAGGGTTTATTGACCCTGGACCTTGAAGAAAGGGAAAGTCAGCTGACAATCGAAGCCAGTGTAGATAAGGGGGCCTTTAAGGACCAAAAGGTCATTCAAGTTCAGGGGATTCCTCCACTAGCCAACAAGCCTGCCAGCCAGGCAAAAAATAAGGCGGAATTAAAGGCCATTGCCCAGACGCAACAAGCTCAGGTGACTCCAGAGGAAAAGGCAAAAAAAGACCAAGAAGATAAAAAAGCCAAGCAGGCAGCTATCCTTGCAACCTCTAAGGGGAAAAAGGACCAATATCAAACAGCTCCGACACCGGCAGGCAAGCCCAAGCCGGTAGAACCCGGCAGCGTTGCCAAAGAAGACAAGTTGGAAACCTGTACCCTATCCATCCAGTGCAAGACAATCTTGGATAATATGGACCGGTTTGACTTGGACAAGATCGATGTTTTGCCAACAAATGGGATTATTTTGCCGGAAACCAGTGTGGAATTTCATCCCGGGGAATCTGTTTTTGATATTTTGGACCGGGAGACCAAGGCCAGGAAGATCCATATGGAGTCTAATTTTACTCCGGCCTATAACTCTGCCTATATTATGGGAATTAACAACCTCTATGAATTTGATTGTGGGGAATTGTCTGGTTGGATGTACAAGGTCAATGGCTGGTTTCCAAATTATGGATGCTCAAGATATGAAGTCAAAGCAGGGGATAAAATTGAATGGCTTTACACCTGCGATTTAGGCCGGGATGTAGGAGATAACTCCATGGCCAAATAAGAAAGGAAGGGTTTAAAATGGAAATTGCAATTTATGGAAAGGGTGGAATAGGCAAGTCGACAGTATCTGCAAATATTTCAGCCTCCCTGGCCAAAAGGGGGAAGAGGGTCTTACAGCTTGGTTGTGACCCCAAGCATGATTCCACCCGGCTTTTACTCCATGGTCGAGATTGCAAGACTGTTTTAGACTATATGCGGGAAGTGGGCCCCCTGGACTACCAACTGGCAGATGTGGTCCACCGGGGGATTTACTCTATAGACTGTGTGGAGGCCGGGGGACCGGAACCTGGTGTGGGCTGTGCTGGCCGGGGGATTCTATCTACCTTTGAGCTCTTGGAAAACCTGGGCCTGGACCGGAAGGACTATGACTTTGTCCTCTATGATGTTTTAGGGGATGTGGTTTGTGGGGGATTTGCCGTTCCTCTAAGGGACCAGTATGCAGAAAAGGTCTATATTGTCACTTCCGGGGAATTTATGTCGGTTTATGCAGCCAACAATATTTTAAGGGGCCTGGCAAATTATAGCCAAAAGGGTCCCCGGGCTGGAGGTTTGATTTTTAATGAAAGGGGCTTTGAGGGAGAACTCCAAAGGGTGGAAAGATTTGCCCAAGCAGTGGGTCTGCCCATCCTGGGAGAAATTCCAAGAGATCCGATTTTTGCTGCTTGTGAACGCCATGGCCAATGTGTGGTGGAGGGGGTTGAAGATTCTCCTGTGGCCCTGGAAATGGACCGGATTGCTGGTAAGATTTGGGACCAAAGTCGCCTATATCCAGCCAAGCCCCTGGGGGACCATGAATTGGAAGAGGTGGTTTTGGGCCACAAAATTCGCAAGGAAGTTCCCGAAGAAGTGGGAGGGTCCAAGGGGAAAAACTCCAGCCAAGGTCGGGGGACCTATTCCAAGGCCCTGGTCAAGCAAGAACCCCTTCACGGTTGCGCCTATAACGGGGCCATGAATATTGCTGTCCAAGTAAAAGACGCCATTATCATCAGCCATGGGCCCAGGTCTTGTGCCAACCTGTCCTACCAGGCCATTTCTTCCCTGGGTCGGCGGTCTCTTTTTGAAAAGAAAAAGATCCTTCCCGTCCAGGTCCACCCCAAAATCCTATCCTCGGAATTGGGAGAAGATGCCATGGTTTTTGGTGGCATCCAGGACTTGAGAAGGGTCCTCCGAGAAGCCCTGGAGAAAAAACCGGCCCTGGTGGTCTTGGTTACCACCTGTCCTTCGGGAATTATCGGAGATGATGTAGACGGGGTAAGGGACCTGGCAGGACCTGAAGCGCCTGTCTTGGCCTTAAAAACCGATGGAAATTTATCTGGGGACTATATGCAGGGGATGATTTTGGCCTACCAGGAAATTGCAAAATTTTTGGTGGACCCCCAGGAAAAACCTGACCCCTACCTGGTGAACCTCTATGGGGAAAAACCCATTGCCAATGCCACCAGTGGGAATTTTAAAATTCTGGAAGACTGGTTGGGGGCCTTTGGGGCCAAGGTCCACTGCCGCTACTTAAATGAGACTTCTACAGACTCTGTCCGGACCCTCCTAAGGGCGGGCCTCCACCTGCCGGCCTATCATGACTACATGAATACAATCCTGGAAGATTTTTTCAAAAAGACCTATGACCTGGACTTCTTTCCCCATGCCCTGCCCATTGGCTATGAAGAATCCATGGATTTTATCAAAGCCCTGGGCCGCTTTTACGGCAAGGAAGAAGTTTCGGAAAAGATCATGGCTCGGGAAAGGGAAAACTACCAAAGGCAGATGGACAAGTACCGGCCCTATCTCCAAGGGAAAAAACTCATGGTGGTGGCCTACAACAACAAGCTGACTTGGATTTTAAAAACAGCCCTGGACCTGGGCATGGACATTGTCAAGGTGGGGATGATTAACTTTTCCCAAGACGTCTATCCGGAAAACCCCTTTAAGGACAAGATCTTGGATTGGGAAGTGGACTATACGGCGGAAAAAAGACGGCAGGATGTGAGCCGGCTTAAGCCTGACCTGGTTTTGGCCAACTACAACGGCCCCAACATGGACGATGCCCCCTACCACGATACCATTCAATTGACTCCAGAAGGGGGCTTCCAATCGGGAATTGCCTTGGCCAAGAGGTGGGTGACGATTTTCCAACAAAATGTACAAGAAGGGTGGAGGAAGGATGAAAAATACTTTAAAAAATATCAAGGCTGACAGTTTTTCCGGCTTGATCTTTGGCCTGGAAAGCCTCCGGGGAGGGATGACCCTCCTAAACGGCCCTACCGGTTGTAAGTTTTACCATTCGGCTGTGGTGGATGGAGCCCTCTTAAGGTCCGTTTCCTTTGACCCCCAATCCTATCCCCAGGAATTTTACTTTGGTCAAAGCCGGGTTCCCTGTACCTACTTAGATGCCAAGGACTATGTCTATGGCGTGGAAAAAAAGCTCCAAGACCTTTTGGAAGACATTCAAGACCGGAAGCCTGATTTTTTGGCTGTGGTGAATTCTCCGGGAGCAGCCCTCATTGGGGACGACCTGGAAAAAATCGCCAGCCGGGTTCCAGGCCTACCCTTGACGGTTTTTATTCCAACCCCTCTGTATTCTCAAGCATTTGGAAAGGGTTTGAGCCAGGGCCTGGTGGCCCTCTTGGAAAAACTCCAACCGGCCCAGCTGCCTGTGGAAAAAAACCGGGTCAACCTCCTGGGCTTTTCCCTCCTCCAAAATCATGTTATGGGAAATATTGCCTGTCTGAAAGACCTCTTATCCAAGGCTGGTTTGGAAGTAGGGACCTACTTTTTTGACCAGGGACTGGACCAAATCAAGGACTTGAGAAGGGCCAAGCTCAACCTTGTCCTGAGTCCCGAAGACGGCCTGGACCTGGCAAAATATTTAAAGGAAAAATATGGTATGCCCTATTGGATTCCCCCCAAGGGCCAGCCTGTGGGCTTTGATGCAACGGAAGCTTTTTTCAAGGATTTGTCCCGGATCCTTTCCATGGATTTGGACCCGGTGATGGAAGAAATCCAAAGAGCCCGGGGCCGGGCCTATATCTTTTTGGCTCGCTATTCCTCCCTTTTGGGATTACCCAAGGGGGCTGGTTACTCCCTAAGTGGACCGGCCTCCCTCCTCTTGCCCCTTCATGATTTTTTGAAAAACTACCTGGGCATGGTGCCGGGGCAAATTACCTGTAGCCAGGGGTCTTATCCGGCCTTTGAAAAAATCTTAATGGAAGAAAAATTGGCCTCCTTGGACCGGGTCCAAATGGTCTTTGGGGATGGCAATGACCTGGCCCAGGCTATGGCCCAAGACAAAAGAGTCCGGGGACTGGAAATTCAAGGTCCCACCATGGGCTACTTGGATGTTTTGGAAAAAACCCTCTATGGTCCCCAAGGAACCCTCTATATTTTAGAAAAAGTCCTCAATGGTTTAAAAATGGGAGATGAAGGCTATGGAGACTAGGGAAAAAAATCGTCTGGTAAGTCTTTTGTCTGGCCTGGTTATCTTTATCGGGATTCCCGGCCTCTTGATTTTTGGCATGACGGTTTTAAATGATCGAAAATACCTCTTTATCAGCCTATGTATCTTGCTCCTAACCAGCCTGCCCCTGCTTTTTCTCTTTGAACGCCGGGGGGTTAAAACCAGAGAGTTGATTTTAATTGCCGGTCTTTCAGCCATAGGAGTGGCCGGCAGGATGGCCTTTTTTTGGATTCCCCATGTAAAACCTGTGGCGGCCGTAACCATTGTTTCAGCTATTGCCCTGGGGCCTCAAGCAGGCTTTGTTGTAGGGGCCATGATTATGTTTGTATCAAACTTTTCTTTTGGCCAGGGCCCCATGAGCCCTTGGCAGATGTTTTGCTTTGGCATTATTGGCTTTGTCGCCGGAAGCCTGTTTGACAAATTCAAGCTTCCCAAAAACAAGTGGACCATGGGAAGTTACGGATTTTTATCGATTTTTCTCTTTTTTGGGTCCATTATGAACCCCATTTCTGTCATTAGCTTTTATGAAGAAATCAACAAGGACATGATTGTCTTATCCTATCTTCGAGGACTCCCCATTGACTTGATCCATGCAACAGGGACCTTTGCCTTTTTATTTTTCTTTGGGGAAAGTTTTTTAGAAAAAATCCAAAGAATCCAGGTGAAGTATGGCCTCTTAGATGACCGGAGTTAGACTATAGAAAAACCCCCTCCAACTAGAGTGACCCCATAAAGTTGGACCTAATCGAGTAAGCATTTCGCTTACTCGATTTTGTTTTTACATAACATTCGTTCTATGCGGATTGCATGCGTT
>QWCK01003558.1_pt1 | contig 17407 bp, 14 predicted proteins | sample 1972571 | NCBI WGS metagenome assembly QWCK01 (sample SAMN09866710, study PRJNA288562) | Human gut metagenome isolate term2_stool, whole genome shotgun sequencing... | isolation source: gut | host: Homo sapiens | place: USA: California
GGAGTATCATTTTCTGGTGGTATAGGAACAATACCTGGTATAGTTTTAGGATCAATTATCCTACAAGTAATAAACTACGGACTCTTATACATAGGACTTAACTCTTATGTACAAATAATAATAAAGGGACTTCTAATAATCTTGACAGTTGCACTAGATACAAGAAAGAGAATAGTTAAAAAATAATTAAAAGGTAGGTTACATTAAGGAGAAAATGATGAGAGATATTTATCTTGGGGTAGATGGAGGTGGAACAAAAACGGCCTTTCTCTTGGATGTAGAAGGAGAAAGGTATGAGTCCAAACAAATAACAATCCATCCCAAACAAATAAGTAAACAACAGTTTTTTGAAATAATGAAACTAGGTGTGGGAGAAGTGTGCGAGGAAGCTTCAATAAAACCAGAGGAGATTTCCTATACTTTTGTCGCAGCACCAGGCTACGGCCAATATCCAGACACGGAAGACTATATTGACCAAGGAATAAGAGAGGCTATCGGATCAGACAGGTTTACTGTAGCTAATGATTGTGTAAATGGCTGGGCAGGAAGCTTAAATGCTAAGCCCGGTATAAACCTAGTACTAGGAACAGGACAAATCGGATATGGAGTTGATGAAAAAGGAAACTCAATGAGATCTGGCGGCTGGGGTCCACTCTTAGGAGATGAAGCAAGTGGATATTATATAGGACTTAAGATTTTAAATCATTTTACAAAAATGAGTGATGGAAGAGCTAGGAAAACTGTCTTATATGACCTTATTAGGGAAAGATTAAATCTTAACAATGATATGGAAATCATAGACCTTGCTGAGAATATGAAAAGAGATGAAATAGCAGATTTATCAAAAGTATTTACCAAAGGATTAGAAGAAAATGACAGCTATTGCGAAAGTCTATTAGAAGAAATTGCCTATGAATCAGCTCTAGTGATTGATTCTATCATAAAAGGTTTAGACTTTGATAATGAAGTAAAAGTATCATACTCAGGTGGAGTATTTAACTTAGGCGATAAGTTGATAAGTAAAATAGAAGAAAAATCGAAAAATCAAATAAAAATACTAGAGCCTTACACAAATCCTTCAGAAGGTGCACTGATACTTGCTAAAATGAACAAGGACCTCCAATAATTGGAGGTCCCTTTTTATGTTTGAAATTAAATTATAAAAACTCTACTTCACTCTCATTTATAACCTTAGAAGGTACACCGACCCTACCAGCCTCGCGAGCCTCTTCGTAACCTTCTAGCCTATCTCTAAAATACAAAAATCTCTTTAGGTTTGCCATATTTTCAGTAATATTGTAAAAAGAAATGCCCTCATATTTCTCAGGATTTTTAACCCTATCTGCCATGATTAGTGTACAATCTGGGCACTTATCACTTACAAAAATTTCGATTTTTTCACTCATTTAACCCTCCTATATGTCACATATTCAAAAGATACCCCATCTTCAGTGAAAATATCAGATTTCTCATAGACTTTCCAACTATGATCACCGTCAAAATTATGAAGGAAGGTATCAGCCTCTTTTTCACCATCAATTTTGGTTATTATAGCTTCATTACAATAGGGAAGAAACATCTCCACAATTTTATCTCCTCCAATAACAAAAGCTTCTTTGTCACTATCTTTAACATAAGAAAGGACATCTTTTGGATTAGAAAAAACCAAACCATCATCAATCTTAAAACTTTCATTTCTAGATAAAACCAAGTTTTCCCTAGAAGAAAGACCGCCACCCATAGACTCGTAAGTTTTTCTACCCATGATGCAAATGTTATTTATAGTAGTATTTCTAAAATGCTTTAGGTCGGATTTAATATGATAAAGCATCTTCCCATCCTTACCAATCCCCCAATTTTTATCAACAGCTAGAATAATTTTCATACCTTCTCCTTATAAAACAAATTTTTCTAGATAATAGGCTATGCCGTCTTCGTCGTTTGAGAGGGTGATGTAGTCGGATATTTCTTTGATTTTTGGGACAGCATTTCCCATAGCAACTCCTACTCCTGCCATTTCTAGCATTGATATATCGTTCATTTCATCACCGAAGGCGATGATATCCTTTTGGTCTATATCAAATATTTCTGCTATTTCTAATAGGCTTTTCCCTTTAGATGGTCCTTTTGGCATTACCTCGTAGAAGTATCTGGCTGATTTCATTTGTTCTGTTTCTTCTCCGAACTTTTCCTTTAATTTTTTGATTGGAGGATCTATTCTATCAGGATCTTGGGCGAAGAGGATTTTATTTGGACAAAAGTTGATTATATCTTCTAAGTTTTCTATCACCTCTAGGTCTATTTTTACATTTTCAGCCTCAGAAACTGCATATTTTCCCTCAGCTCTTGAATAGATTGTTTCCTCGTAAGGAAGGATAATTTCAAGGTCTAAATCTTTAGAAAATTCTACGATCTCTCTTGCAAGCTTCATATCCATAGGATGACTTGTCAGTGCTTTATTTTCCTTGCAATCTGTGATTGCTCCTCCGTTATAGGTAGAAAGGAGTCCTCCGTATTTTTTAAAGTCTAAAATATCTGCCAATTCTCTAGCTCCTGGAGTTGGTCTACCTGTAACTATTACTACCTTGTGGCCTTCTTTCATAGCTTTTATCAGGATGGTTCTAGTTTTTTCACTTATTTCTTTTCTACTATTGATGAGAGTCCCATCAATATCTAATCCAATTAATTTCATTATTATTCCTTTATTATATATTCATTTACAAAGTGGGCGATTCCGTCTTCATCATTAGATTTTGCTACAAAATCTGCTATTTTCTTTACATATTTTGATGCATTTCCCATGGCTACACCTACTCCTGCCATTTTTATCATTTCAATATCATTTATTTCATCACCAAAGGCGTAGGTGTCCTTATGATCTATTTTATAATAATCAGCTATTTCAAGGATGCTTTTACCCTTGTTTATACCTTTTGGCATTAAATCGAGAAATTGGGGCATGGCGTGAATAGGATTTATTACATTTTCAAATTGTTTTGCTAACTTTTCTTTGTTCTTTTCTATTATCTCTGGCCTTCCTTTAAAGAGAATTTTATTTACAGGAAAGTTTAAATCTTCCCCTAGCTTAGGCTCGATTTCTACGGACATTTTGTTTTTATTTGCTAGAAATTCTAGGCTATAGGTATCTTTCTTTTCTGCAAGAATTTTCCCGTCGTGATAGATTATTAGATCAAAGCCTAGATTTTTCCCGAAGGATATTATTTCTCTGGCTAAGATATAATCAATTGTGTGATTTATTATTGTCTTATTTTCTCGTGGAGAGTAAACATTGCCACCGTTTGATGAAGAGATAAGACCGCCATATTTTCTAAATTCTAGCAAATCGCCAATGTAGTTTGCTGCATAATAATCTCTACCAGTTATGATTACAACCTTGTGACCTGTTTTGCTAGCTTTAATTAGAGTGTTTTTTGTAAAGTCTGTAAGATTATTTTTGCTAGTTAGAAGGGAGCCGTCGAGATCTACTGCTATTAGTTTCAAATAATTCTCCTTTCCAATAAAAAAGGGCTGTTGAGGAGTCCCACAACAGTCCTAACAATTATTCTTCTAGCTTAACTTAATTAAATCATCTCCGTGGTTTACTTGACCTAAGTTTAATTTTTCCAATGTTTTGCCATCTGCGTTAGTTATTATAACTGGAGATTGAGTTTCCTTGCCGCTAGCTTTTATTTCGTCGATGTTAAATTCTATTAGAAGATCACCACGTTTTACTTCTGCTTCGTTTGCTACTTTGATTGTAAATGGTTTACCTTCTAGCTCAACTGTATCTAGTCCAACGTGGATTAGTAGGTCAGTTCCGTTTTTAGATGTGATTCCTACAGCGTGTCCTGTTTCTGCTAGCATAGAAATCTTGCCATCTACTGGAGCAAACACTTTTCCTTCACTTGGAACAATTACAACGCCCTTACCTACTATTTCTTGGGCAAATACTGGGTCTACACATTCCTTGATGTCTTTTACTTCTCCAGTAATTGGTGCAAGGATTATTTCTTCTGCTCCTACTGTTTCTTTTACTTCTTCTTTTACATCTTCTATTTTTTCGTTAGCGTCGTCTTTTATTTCTTCTCTTTTTTTATCAGAAGAAAATGCATCTTTTATCTTATCTAAAAATGACATACAAGCCTCCTTTTTTGCCTTTGTTTATATCATTATTTATATTTAATATACTAACTTTTAAAGAAAATTCACTTTCTGTAACATATGTTACAGAAATAGCATTAGATTTATCATATAATGGTGATAGTTAGAAGAAAGATATTAAAATAAAAAGGAGTTACATATGTTTTGTTTTCAATGTCAAGAAACAGCAAAGAATGAAGGATGTACAGTAAGAGGAGTTTGCGGCAAAAACGAAGATACCGCTAATATGCAAGACCTATTAGTATTTGTAACAAAGGGACTTGCTGAAGTTATTAATAATACAAAAGATGTAGCTAATAAATATTATGATAAGGTATCAAACAACCTTTTCGTAACAATTACAAATGCGAACTTTGATACATATGCAATCCTTGCTATCGTAAAAGAAACTATAGCTATGAAAGATGAGCTATTAGAAAATATTGATGATAAAGAAAGCTTATCCAAATTTGCCAAATATAGTTCAGATGACGATGAAGAACTAAAGAGAAAAGCTATCGAAGTTGGAGTTTTAAATATAATAAATGAAGATGAAAGATCTCTAACAGAGCTTGTTATCTACGGATTAAAGGGAATGGCAGCTTACAATCACCATGCAAATGTTCTAGGATATAGAGATAATGAAGTTGATGCTTTTATTTGTAAAGCCCTAGAAGAAACTACAAAAGGTTACACAGATATAAACAAGCTAATAGACCTTGTTATGGAAACTGGTAGTCACGGAGTAAAGGCTATGGCCCTTCTTGATAAGGCCAACACTGAAAGCTACGGCAACCCAGAAATCACAGAAGTAGATTATTCTGCAGGAGATAAACCAGGAATATTAATCTCAGGTCACGATCTTCACGATATGAAAGATTTACTAGAACAAAGTAAAGATAGCGGAGTAGAAATCTATACTCACTCAGAAATGCTACCTGCAAACTACTATCCAGAATTTAAGAAATACGACCACTTCCACGGCAACTATGGAAATAGCTGGTGGAGCCAAAACGAAGAGTTTGAAAAGTTCAACGGTCCAATTCTTATGACAACTAACTGTATAGTTCCAATGAAAAAGACCAACACCTACAAGGACAGAATGTTTACAACAGGAAATGCAGGATATCCAGGAGTAACTCACATTGTAGCTGATGAAAATGGACACAAGGACTTTACAGAAATAATAGAATTAGCTAAAACTTGCAAGGCTCCAACAAACTTAGAAGATACAAAGGTTGTTGGTGGATTTGCTCACAATCAAGTCCTAGCTTTAGCTGACAAGGTTATAGAAGAAATCAATGCTGGAAACATCAAAAAATTTGTTGTAATGGCAGGTTGTGATGGTAGAAGCAAGGAAAGATCATATTACACTGACTTTGCTAAAGCCCTACCAGAAGATTATGTAATCTTAACTGCAGGTTGTGCAAAATATAGATACAACAAACTAGGTCTTGGTGATATAAATGGTATTCCAAGAGTATTGGATGCAGGTCAATGTAACGACTCATTCTCTCTTGTTCAAATCGCCCTTGCCCTAAAAGATGCCTTTGGACTTGATGATATAAATGACCTACCAATAGAATACAACATAGCTTGGTATGAGCAAAAGGCAGTTATAGTTTTACTATCCCTTCTAAGTCTAGGCGTAAAAAACATCCACCTAGGACCAACTCTACCAGCCTTCCTATCACCAACAGTAGTAGACTTCTTAGTTGAAAACTTTGGTATAGCAGGAAATACAAGCGTCGAAGAAGATATGGAAATCTTTACTAAATAACAATAAACTCTAAGGAAAATAAACTTATAAAGCTTTAAAACTACTTGTTTACATGATTTAAATTTAGTATAATTAAATGCGAATTGACATGTAAAGGAGAAAATATGACTGCAAAGAAAATACTAACAAGTGTAATGGCAGTGCTTTTTGCTTTTAGCTTGATGGCTTGTTCAAATACTAACCAAGAAAACACAGGCACAAAAGAAGAAACCAAGGTAGAAGAAAAAGCAGAAGATAAAGATGCCACAGACTCTAAAGAAGAAAGCAAAGAAGCTAACAAGGAAGAAAAGAAATTCGATAGTCCAATCTATGATGTAGAATATTCTTACCTACCAGAAAACTTTGAAGAAAACTTTAGAGATGAGAAAAAAGACCTACTAACCATAGAATTTGGTGAAAAGAACAATCCAGCCAAGAAAATCACAGTTCAACTTTCTGACAACAAAGAAAGATTTGACAAGCTATTTACTATGCCAGAAGATAGCGAAGATGTAAAAGTAGGCGATAAGGACGGCAAATTCTGGGATGATGGTTCCTTTAGACATCTTGTAGTAGAAAAAGATGGATACTCAATCTATGCTAGATCAAGCCTTGATAAGGACGAAACAATCAAGGTTGTAGAAGAAGCAAAATAAGATAATGAAATTAAGACTTGCGTTAGCGAGTCTTTTTTTGTACTCATATTTAGGTAAATTAATTCAACTTTCGGGTAATATTTTACTATCATGAGCTAAGGAGAAGATATGGATCTTAGAAAAATACCTATATTTAAAAATTTATCAGAAGATGAAATAAAAGAAATACAAGATATAGCAACTATAGAAGAGAGAACTTTCGAAAAAGGAAGCCACATTTTCAAAAAAGGAGACATCAAAGAAGACTTTTACTATCTAGTAAAGGGTAGCATCAAGGTATATAAAATCGACCCTGAAGGCAAAAGATATATAATAGCAAGCTTTAACAAACCTGTTATCTTTGGAGAAGTGTACGCCTACCTAAAAGAACCCTTTGACTTTTGGGCAGAGGCAGATAAGGACAGCACAGTTATTGTAATATCTGACTTTAGAAATCTACTTAAAAGTCTAAAATCCAGAAGCCTAGGTCTAAACTTTATAGATCTTTTAGCAAGAAAAAGTCTTTCCTTATCTAAAAAGAATCAAATAAATTCCCAAAGTACCCTAGAGCAAAAAATAGCAGCCTATATCTTAGAAAACGAAAAAGACGGCATAGTGCACCTAAATATATCAAGAGAAGAACTAGCAGATTACCTAGCAGTAACAAGACCATCCCTATCTAGGAGTCTGTCAGCTATGGCAAAAGAAGGACTAATAGCTATAAAAGATAAGCAAATAACTATTGAAAATATAGAGGGATTAAAAAGTATTGTCTAGGAAATTAGGTTAACATAAAAGTTCATTATATTATCAATATTAGGAAGTATTTAGTTTCATAAAGCAAATTATAAATTTAATATTAATATTAGGGAAAATTTTGATTTTTAAACTAAATTTGCATAAAAAAGTAAATGTATAATAATTGCTACAATTACTTAAAACAAGCCGTATAAAAGACTTTATTAGCTTGCTATTTTTCAAGGTTAAGGGTATAGTTTTTCTATATATTTTAGTTTAATAAATTATTATGAAATTTTATAAGTAACCAATAATTAATTTATCAAAATAAATAAAGAAGGAGTGAAGATGAATAAGAAAAAGAATCTCTTAGCTTTAGCTTTGTCAGTATCCTTTGTGTTGGGTGCGAGCAGTATCTCTTATGCAGAAGAAGATATTAACCAGATCCCTCAAGCCAAGGAAGAATCTCAAAAGCTAGACAAAGCAGTCGATGAACTTCAAAGAGAAGAAAAAGAACAAATAGAAGCACCTCCTATAATTAAGGAAGAAGGTGATTTAGAAGAAAATACTACCCTAGTATATGATTCAAATAAAGAAAATGAACCTATCCAAGTATCTGATCCAACTAATCCAGAAAATGTTGGAGCAATTGAAGCTGATTTACCAGCACAAGCTTTGGATACAGCTGACCCTAATGATAGGGTTCAAGAACCAACAGATACAAACTATAGCAAGGATGAAAAAGGAATAAAGGACTATAGTGGATCTGAACGTTATAAGGAAACGGATCTTGAGCCGGGAAATACAAATCAAGAATTCGATAAAACTGATGCAAAAGTAGAAAAAGATGGTTTTAAATTTGAGCTTAGTAACCCATCTGAAACTTCTCCAAGCAAGACTAAATACGGTTACCAAATTACCATAGACAAGAAGACTGGCCAAAGAACCTATACTAAGGTTTATGTTACAGATTCCGGTCTTATACCTGTAGATCCAGACGAAAAACCAATGATGGGTCAAGGAGATAGATTAACTTCTGAATCTCCTAATGTAACCTACAAACCAGATGAAAACACTATAATAGAGGCTTCTAGATCACAAAGGAATTTGAATTATGGAGCAAGCGAAGAAACCTTAAAGCACATCAACAACAAGGACAATGACTCTACTTCCTTTGGTTTTAAAGATGATTATTCAAAAGACAACCCAGGAGTTAAGTTTTTTGGTGGTAGCTTTGCTTTAGGTTACAAGGTTAATCCATGGCCAAATGAAAATGACAGCCTTAAGATAATGAAATTAAATGGAGAGTATAACGAAAAAGTCTTTGTCCAAGGTCAAGATATTGACACTGGTATTAAGGTAGAAAATATAGATGAAAATGCCAAAGAAAGATTAGTTGGCCAAGTTTACCATCCAGTAACTGGCAAAGTTGTGCCAGGAGCTAGTGCTTATATTGACGATAATGGCAAGGTACATGTAAAGATGCCAGCAGGCGCTCTAAAATTAGAGGGTGGCAAGTATGTAGTAAATGAAGATTCTATCTTTGCTAAAGATCCAGATTATAAGGGATTAACCCACTTAGATGTAAAATTCTTTGCCCGCCCAAGAACCAAGGATGAATTTACAAATATAGCCAACACACCAGATGAGTTTGGTGAAACAGGAACTTACACAGAAACAGGTGCAGGATCTGCCGACATCAACCATAAGGGAACTAATGTTAAAATCGACAAGCAAGGCATAGACCGCTACGACCACTACAATCTTATTGGCGACTTTAGCCTAAACCTTGACGATACTAGATACTATGACCAAGAATTCAAAGATGAAGATGGAAATAAAATTGATCCAAATGAATCTACAGGTGTAAATCCTGGGAAAAAAGCCACTATAAGAATTTTAGATCCAAGTACACCTGGTGGAACTCAAAAAAAGGGATCGGAAATGGATGCTGCATATAAAGCTGGACAAGCCACAGGAAAACTTAAGGAAGAATACCTTATAGCAGCAAATAAAAAAATCGCAAGAGAGTTAGGAATATCTTACGATGAATTGATGAAGGGAGAAAACAAGGACAAGAGATGGGTTATCGATGGTAAGTCTGACAATATTTCATATTTTGACATAACTGCACCAAAAAACGCAAAGCCTGGAGATACCATAGCCCTACCTGTTGTATATACTTATACCAATGGCTCAACCGATACACGTTGGTTCCACTTTGTAGTACAAGAATCAATATTAAACAAACCAGAGTACGCGGCTCAAGTTAACTTCCCTTCAGAAGAACAGACCTCACTACCAGTGATTACTGAAGATGAAAAGAAGGAAAGCCCTGCAAGATACTCTATAAAAGATGGTTTTGATTATAAGGACGACCACGGCAATGAATGGACTGTTTCTATTGATGAAAAAACTGGCCAAGTAACTGCTCAGCCAAAAAATAGTGGGAACTTTAATGGTGGAGAAAAGCTTTTTGTCCCAGTAGTTGCCCATTATAATGATCCAAAACAACCAGATGAGGACATCACCGATGAAACATTTGCTGAATTTATCATCAAGCAAAGAGCCAACATGACTGTTCGCTACAATGCCAAAGCAGGTAAGGCAAGAGATGTGCTTTCTTCTGTTGCTATACTAAACTTGGAAGACGAGTTCAATAGAAAACCTACTAAATTTACCCTTAGTACAAATGCCTATAAAGATGATAATGGAAACATTTGGCAAGTTTCAATCGACGAAGGGACAGGTAGAGTGACAGCAACTGTCCCAGATGGGGAAAATATTGACGGAGCCTTATTAAACGTACCGGTAATTGCTCATTACTTCGAAGGCGACACAGAAGTTGGCACAAGAGAAACAGAAGCTCAATTTGTGGCATCTGGCACAAAAAATACTATCATACACAATGAAGAAATCCCATTTGAAACAAAAGTCGAAGTTGTTGACGACCTAGCTAAAGGCGAGTGGAGATATAAAAAAGTTGGCGGTGTTGAGCTCAAAGGTAAAGCTGGAAGTAAAAAAACCACCTATACTATAAAAGACTCCAAGGTTGTAGACACTAAAGTAGAAGAAACCAAACCAGAAAATGCTGTTATAGAAGTTGGTGGCAAAGACTTTGAAGGCGAAGTAAAACATGTGGAAGAATTACCATTTGGATATACAGTCAGAGAAGTCGACACCCTTAAAAAAGGCGAATACGAAATTGTAAAACCTGGTAAGGTTGGAAGTAAAACTACAACATGGAAGATTGTAAACTCTGAGGTTAGTGGAGAGCCAACAGTCACAACAGTTGATGCAGAAGATGCAATTATTAATGTTGGTAAGGGAACAAATAGTGGTACTCACGAAGTTACAGAAAAAGTTGAAGTACCATTTGAAACAATAGTAGAATTTGACGACAGCCTAAAACCAGGTGAACAAAAAGTAACCCAAGAAGGTGAGTTAGGTGAAAAAACTAGAACAAATATCCTTACTATAGAAGATGGCAAGGTAACTAAAGCTGAAGAAGGTGAATATACTCAAACTAAAGCACCTACAAATAGAATCATTAAAGTAGGTAGAAACACTGAAGGCACCCACACTTATGAAGAAAAAATACCTTTCAAATACAACATCTCTTACGATCCAAATCTAAAATCAGGCGAATACGTAATAGATGTTAAAGGTACTGAAGGTACAAAGAAAACTACATGGACTATCAAAAATTCTGAAATAGTTGGAGACCCAAGTGTAGAAACAACAAATCCTGTTGATGCAGTAATTAGAGTGGGCCAAAAAGACTACACAGGTGAATTCTCACACGAAGTAACAGAAAAAATTCCATTTACAGTTAAAATTATAGAAGATGAAACTCTAGAAGCTGGTAAGAGTGAAGTAGTAACTCAAGGTAAGCCAGGCTCAAAAACAACTAAGTACACCCAAGCTATTAAAAATGGAGAAGCTGATGGCGAACTAAAATCAGAAGAAACTGCGAGAACTGAGCCTGTAGAACACGTAATAAGAGTAGGTAAGAAACCTGCTACAAATAGTGTGACAAAAGAAAGCACTGTTCCAGTAGATATTGTTTATAAATACGACCCTAATTTGGATGTTACTGTTGCAAAACAAGGTAAATTTACTCCTGGAGAAGTAAAGACAGTTGTAACTAATGAGTACAATCCAGAAACTGGCAAGATTGAATCTAAAGAAGAAACAGTGGTTAAAAATGCTACTCAAGAAATAATTGTTGGTACAAAGAAATATACTGGTGAATTTAAAAACGTAATTGAAGAAGAAATTCCATACGAAACTGAAGTTATCTTCGATGATGAACTTAAAACTGGAACTATGGTAGTTGATCAAGCTGGGAAACCAGGAAATATCAAAAAAGAATTTATCCAACACTTTGAAAATGGTGAACAAAAATCTACAGAAGAGAAAGAACTCGAAAGAACAGAACCAGAAAAGAGAATAGTAAGGGTTGGATCTAAGACTGAAGGAACTCACCAACATAAAGAAGAAATTCCATTTGGCTACAAAGTAGTATATGACCCTGATATGGAAGCTGGAAAATATGAAGAAGTAACTCCAGGTAGGGTTGGTGAAAGAATAACTACTTGGACAATTAAAAATTCTAAGATAGTTGGAGAACCAAAAGTTGTAGAAACTAAGCCTGTTGATGCAGTAATTAAAGTAGGTAGCAAGGACTTCACAGGAACTTTTGAAACCAAAAAAACTGACTTTATAGAATTTGAAACAGAGTACATTGTAGACAATACTATGGAACCAGGTACAACTGAAGTAATTCAAGAAGGTGAGCATGGTGAAATAGAAACAATAGTTACTCATACAATCAAAAATGGAGAGGTGACCGAGTCTAAAGATGGTGAACCAAGGACAGTAAAAGCAGCTAAAAATAGAAAAGTAAAAGTAGGCGCTGCAAAATCCAACGGAACACATGAATATACCAACAAGATTCCATATGATGTAGAAGTTAGGGTAAATCCTAACCTTAAAAAGGGTGAATATAAGGTTATCCAAAAAGGTGAAGTTGGAGAAGAAAAATACACCCTTAATATAGTAGATTCTAAGGTGACAAATACTTCTGCGCCAACAACTACAAAAGCAGCTGTAAAAGAGATTATCGAAGTAGGTAGCGAGGACTTTACAGGCACTGTAGAATCTGTGGACAAAGACCCAATTCCATTTGAAACTGAAATAATAGTTGACCCAAGCCTAGCACCAAACCAAATTGTAGAAGACCAAAAGGGTGAACTTGGTGAACAAGAAACTAAGATTACTAGAACAATTACAAATGGTGAAGCTGGCGAAGAAGTACGTGGAGAAACTAAAGTAACAAAAGAACCAGTTACACGAAAGTTAAGAATTGGATCAAAAACTAATGGCCAATACAAGGAAACAGAAACTATTCCGTTTGAAGTTGAAGTTAGAAAAGACCCATCACTTAAAAAAGGTGAGTGGAAATATAACGAGATTAATGGAGTTCTACAAACTGGAGAAAGCGGCCTAAGAGAAAGAACACTAACCATTGAAAATTCTCAAATAACACACACATCAGAATACACAACAGTTAGAGAGCCTAAGAAGGCTGTTATTCTTGTAGGTGACGAGGACTTTACAGGTGTTGTAAAACACACTGAACACTTTGAAATTCCATTTGAAGTTGAAGTTAGATACAACAGTGAACTTCCAGCTGGAACCAGCAAAGAAATTCAAAAAGGTGTCCAAGGTTCCTATGATATAGAATTTAACCAAAATATTAAAAATGGTGCTCCAGATGGTGAATTGCTTAAAGTTGAATCCAACAGAGTAGATCCTAAAAAGCACATCATCGAAGTAGGAACAAAGGTAGAAACTCCTGAAAATAACTACTCCAAGGATGTGGAAGTTGAAATCGAATATGTATACGACGACACAAAAGACAAGGGAGTAGTAGAAACTGGAGAGTTAACACCTGGTAAGGTAGAAACTAAGGTAGTTGATAAATACAATCCGGAAACAGGTAAGGTTGAACAAACTACAGAACAAGTGGTAACAAAGGCTAAGCAAAAAGTAATCGTAGGTACAAAAGACTTCACAGGTAAGTACGAATACAGCAAGACTTGCCCAATACCATTTGAAGTAGAAATTATCGAGGATGATACATTAGAAAAAGGTACAAAGGTAGTTGACCAAGAAGGAATACCAGGTTCTAAGACTACAAAATACGAACAAGACATCAAAAACGGTCAAGCAGATGGTGAAGCTAAGAAAATTAGCGAAGAAGTAACTCTAGAGCCTAAGAAACACATAGTTCGTGTAGGAACAAAACCAACTGACCCAACAGAAGGTGAAACTACAAAGACAATCGAAAGAGAAATCCCTTATGAAACAAAGGTAATCTATGACGAAAACCTTGAAGCTGGCAGCCAAGTTATAGAAAATGAAGGAAAACCAGGCAAGGAAGAAGTTACTATTACTCAAAAAGTTAAGGATTCTAAGCCAGTAGGAGACCCAACTGAAACAACTAAGACTATCACTGAAAAAGAAGATAGGATTGTTAGAATTGGTGTGAAACCAGTTGTGAAAGAAACTGAACTTGGTCACGATACCGAATACAGACACAACCCAGAGCTAAAAGAAGGCGAAACGAAAGTCGTTGAAGAAGGCTCTAATGGATCTGTAAAATACACCACAACTTTCAACAAAGAAACTGGAAAGCTTGAAGTAATAGAAGAAAGAACTGAACCTACAAATAAAGTTGTAGAATACGGCTCTAAGACCGAAGGCGAATTCACTTATGAAAGCGAAAAAGCTTTTGATATTAAAGTAATCGAAGATCCAGACCTTGAAGCTGGGAAAGTTGAAGTTGACCAAGAAGGTGTGGTAGGAAAGACTAAGACTACTGTAAAAATAGAAAACAGTAAGGAAGTTGACAGAACTACTGAGACTATTGTAGAAAAACAAGATAAGATAGTTAGGGTTGGAACAAAAAATGTTTGTGAAATCCCACCAGTAAAACCAGAAGATCCAAAAGATCCGGAAACACCAGGTGGCGAAGATCCAAAGGATCCAGAAACTCCAGGTGAAGAAAATCCAAAAGATCCAGAAACTCCAGGCGAAGAAAATCCAAAAGATCCAGAAAATCCAGAAGGCGAAGATCCAAAGGATCCAGAAACTCCAGGCGGAGAAGATTCGAAAGATCCAGAAGAGCCAGGTGAGGAAGATCCAAAGGACCCAGAAGAGCCAGGTGAAGAAGATCCAAAGGACCCAGAAGAGCCAGGCGGCGAAGATCCGAAAGATCCAGAAACCCCAGGCGAGGAAGATCCGAAAGATCCAGAAGAGCCAGGTGAAGAAGATCCAAAGGACCCAGAAGAGCCAGGCGGCGAAGATCCAAAAGATCCAGAAACTCCAGGCGAAGATCCAAAAGATCCAGAAACTCCAGGTCAAGATAAACCAAACGATCCAGGTAAACCAGGTGAAAATCCGGAAGAGCCAGAAACTCCAGGAAAACCTGAGGATCCAAAACCAGGAGATAAAGAACCGAATGAACCAGGTAAACCAGATAAAAATCCGGAAGAACCAGGCGAACCAAAAGATCCAAAACCAGGTAATAAAGATCAAAAGGACTCACAAAAGCCAGATGACAAAGATCCAACAAAACCTGCTGACAAATCTACTGAAGACAAGGTTAATAAAATACCTAGCCAACAAGTAAACAAAGTTGTTAACAAAGAAGGATCTAAGTCAGTTACTAAAAACAAGAGTCCAAAGACAGGTGTAACAGGTATATCATCTGTCCTAGGAGGACTTGCTATATCAGTGGCTGGAATTCTTGCAACTAAAAAGAAAAAAGAAGACTAATAAAAAAGAGACCCTAGGGTCTCTTTTTTTACTCATCTATTTTTTCTTTAATTTTCTTCTCCACCTTGATCCTCAAGTTAGGGAAGGCTCTAAGGATTCTTCGCTCACTTGATTTTTCAAATATTTCCTTTAGTTTTGCCCTAGCTTCTTCGTTTCTGTGGTCGATTTCTTTTGCGAGTGGAGTATTTTCAAACTCTTCTTTTCTTTCCTTGGCATCAAAGCTTTTCTCAGCCACTCTTACTCCTATCTTATCAGAAAATTCTCTAATCAATTCTGAGGATTCTTCGATTTGTTTGAATTTCTTGTTTATACCCAACAAAGTATTTATAGTTTGAAGAAGGTCAACTAAGAGGACGACAGTCATTATTATGTTAAATACCAGTAAAACATTAACAGAAAAATATCCGACAAGCTTTACTATTAGAGGATGGATTGCTTCATATAAGATAAAGGCTAAGGCTGCCCATATTAGGGAAAACTCTAAGCATATGTAGCCACCAATATTTAGAAGTTGGTTTGAATAATCCCACCATTTTTCGTGGAAAAGTTTTTCTAAGATAAAACCTGTTATTAGTTCAAGAACTGTAGTTATTATAAAAGAAGCAAGTAGGATAACTAATTTATTCTCCCCACCAACCCACGATAAAAAACTTAAAACAAGGACGGCGCCTGTTCCGTATATTGGACAATATGGTCCATTTAAAAAACCGCTATTTATATATTTGCCGCGACTCATAGCCTTGTAGGAGACTTCTAATATCCACCCTACAAATGAGTAGATAAAAAAGTAGCTTATAACATGTATTAATTCCATAAATTTTCTCCTTATCTTTTATATAAATTATACCTAGCTGGTATTTTATTTCCAAGATTTGTCCTATCATTTTATATATTAACTAAGAACTATTTGAAAAATTTCAAAAATAATTTGTAATCTCAAAATTTCCTAGTATATTAACAAGCAGCTAGTAAATAGCTTAATTTTTATAAACTAAAAAAAGACAGTCGTTTTCACTAAGAAACGCCTAAAAAATCGTGAAAAAGACTTGATTTTTTAATGTTTATGATGTATTATATATAAGTGCTGTGAAGCGAGATGTTGCTTATGTTCTAGGCCAAAGACATAAGGAAACTTTCGCCAAGCGAGCTTAGGAATGATCCTAAGTGATTTCCAATATTATTATCAAACGCCCGGATGGGCGTAAAGAAAGAGAGAGGGAAAATGGCTAATCAAAAGATAAGAATTAGACTAAGAGCATATGATCACGAAGTGATTGATAGCTCAGCAGAAAAAATCGTAGAAGCGGTTAAAAGATCCGGAGCTGAAGTAAGTGGACCAATTCCATTACCAACAGAGATAGAAAGAGTTACTATCTTAAGAGCGGTTCACAAATACAAAGACTCAAGAGAACAGTTTGAACAAAGAACACACAAGAGATTAATCGACATCATAGGACCTAATGCAAAGACATTAGATGCACTTAAGAAATTAAACTTACCTGCAGGTGTTGATATCGAAATTAAGCTATAACTGTAATTAGGATGATTGAAGATAATCTAGTCATTAAGTAATGACAGATCATCAATCCGCTGTAATTAAGGAGGTACTCAAGTGAAGAGTATATTTACAACAAAAGTAGGCATGACTCAAGTCATCGACGAAGATGGAGTTATTACTCCTGTTACTGTCCTAAAAGCTGACGAAAACGTATGGACAAAAAAGAAAAAAATGTTAAAAAACCAGTAAGAGAACACTTCAAAAAAGCAAATGCTGCTACAAAAAGATATCTAAAGGAAGTTAACTTTGGAGAAGAAACTCCAGAATTAAACCTTGGTGATGTTATCACAGTTGAACAATTTGAAGCTGGAGATATCGTTGATATCGTAGCAACAAGCAAGGGTAAAGGAACTCAAGGTGCCATCAAGAGATGGAACTACGGAAGAGGTCCAGCAAGCCACGGTTCTAAATCACACAGAGTTGCAGGTGCAAGAGCTGCAGGTTCAGATCCAGCAAGAGTTTTCAAAGGTAGAAAAGGTTCAGGAAAGATGGGTAACGAAAGAGTTACTATCCAAAACATTGAAGTCGTTAAAGTAAATGTTGAAGATAACTACATCTTAGTTAAAGGTGGAGTTCCAGGACCTAAAGGCGGACTTGTTCAAATCAAACAAGCTATAAAAGCCTAATTAAGGAGGAATAAATGCCTAAAGTAGATATTTTAAACATTAAGGGAGAAAATGTTGGTTCTTTAGAGCTAAACGAAACTCTATTTAATACTGAAATAAGCGAACA
>QWCK01003426.1_pt1 | contig 17399 bp, 4 predicted proteins | sample 1972571 | NCBI WGS metagenome assembly QWCK01 (sample SAMN09866710, study PRJNA288562) | Human gut metagenome isolate term2_stool, whole genome shotgun sequencing... | isolation source: gut | host: Homo sapiens | place: USA: California
AAGTACGTTTGCAAATTTAAGAAAAATTCCTCACTTGATGTTCTGAATCCCAACTTTTTTGTCTTGCATTTATTTTATGTTGCAACCTGTCTTCATCAGAGCAGACGCATCGCACAAAACCGATAAGGACAAGCAGCTGCCGACTTCTCCCAAGCAAAGGTCCGCCGTTTCGGTTGGACACGCTTCATCGAACTGGGCTTCCTACAACATCTTCGATGAACAGAAAAGGATATAACTCCTCCTCTCATTACCGCATTAACCCTGTGGCTGAAAAAAGTGAGCAAGTGTTGGCAATTAAATTTGTACAATGGGACGTTCCCCCTTTGGAGAGCCTTTGTAACAGCAAAGTATATATCCTGCGTGCAAAACTCAATCGTGGCGAGTGTATGAGCCGTGAAGAAAAGAATTGGCTATGTGAAGCGGTGAATTCTACAAGCGTATATTTTGCCACCATTGCATCAAAAAACGTGCAGAAATCATCTGCCATACAAAATATTTCAGTAACTTTATCCTCGGTGATCATAGTGATTTTTGCTTGTAATTATTTGTAAATCAATACCTTAAAATTACAACAGATTTCGCTAATCTTATTAAAGAATAATATTCAGTAATTGCTATATAATATAAAGTGAGTTCGACGAATTCAGAACAGAGTATGCTGTGCGTCAATCGTCCTGTGGAGGATGGCCTCCGTTTTGGCCAACAACCTGGGAAGGTTTGGTTCATGGCGTTATCTGCACGTTTTTTCGAAACTGAATCGGGGTGGTGCCTACAGCCTGTTTGAAAACTCTGCTGAAATAAGACTGGTCGTAAAAAACGCTGCGCATGGCCACCTCGTTGACAGGCAAATCAGGGTATCGTTTCAGCAGTTGCTTGGCATAGTCTATCCTGATTTTGGATATATAGGTTGAAACACTTGTATGGGTAAGCTCCGATACCTTGCGTCGCAACGAACGAGGACTCATGCAAAACTTCAGGGCAAGGGCTTCGATGTCAAAGTTTTCATCTTGCATGTGGTCATAGATGGCGTTGGTGAATTGTGATATAAAAGCCAGGTCTTCTTTGGGCAGATTAGGATGGGCCTCGTCTATCTCCAAGGTAGACAGCAGGAATTTCTCGCGCAGCATACGCCGCTCTGTCAGTATCCAGTTCATGCGTATGCGCAGTTCTTTTCCACTGAAAGGTTTGGTAAGATAGACGTTAGCTCCAGCCTTCAGTCCGGCTTCGACATCCTCTTGAGATGTTTTTGCTGTTATGACTATCACAGGAATAGTAGCAGTGGCGTGGGTGTTGCGAAGACGACGGCAAAGCTCCAACCCATCCATACCTGGCATCATTAGGTCGGTAATCACGATGTCTGGCAGCAAATTCTTGGCCTTGTCGAGCCCATCTTCGCCATTGGAGGCGTAATACACGCGGTTTGACTTGGGAATCTGGCCTATGATGTATCTCGCCACATCGCTGTTGTCCTCGACCACCAAAACGCTCGTCTTGCCGTCAGGCTCTTCAACTTGCTGGAGTTCCGAAAGTTCGTTGTCGCTCTCTTCAGTAGGAGTATACACTGGCAAATTCACATTCTCCTCAATGGGGTTCCACTTGCTGTTGCCATGGGATAGGGGCAGGTGGATGGTAAACACAGTGCCTTTGCCCACGGCACTGGCCACCTTGATGTTTCCCTTCATAGCCAGCACGAGCTGTTTGACCAATGCCAGCCCCACACCGGTTCCTATGTTATGGCTGTCATCTGCCACTTGGAAGAACGGGTCGAACAGATGCTTCAGATGCTCGGGCCCGACACCCTGCCCACTGTCGGCCACCATTATTTCTAAACTGTCCATGTCTATTTGGCTCGTGATGCTTATATTGCCATTGGCCGGGGTGTACTTGACAGCATTTCCCACTAAGTTGTAGATGATTTTGGTCAGATAATCGGGAACGATATCCATGACCACTTCGTTTTCCTTGGGGGCATACAGCAACACGATGTTTTTCTTGCTGGCAAGCTGCTGATATCCCTCTACAAGCATGTGGATATAGGGGACAACGTTGCCCCTGCGCCAGTCGGGCTCGCCCACCTCCGACTTTACCTTGCTGATATCGAGGAGCTGATTGACAAGCGTTAGTAAGGCTTGCCCCTGCCGGCGTATCATCTCTCCAGCCTTCTGTTGTTTTTCCAAGCTGGCTTTCTCGCTCTCTTGAAGCTCCTCGGCCATACCCAGGATAACAGTGAGTGGTGTCCGAAACTCGTGCGTGATATTGGTAAAGAAACGGTTGCGAATTTTCATAAAGGATTGTTGCATGCGGTTTGTGCGCAATCGGATGCGCGATATATACCACAGCATCAGCGACAGCGCAAGCAACACCAAGATTCCTATGCCCAAGAGCAACCTTTCCGTGCGGGCTATCTTCAGTTCACGATTTGCCTTCTCCATTCGTTCCATGTTCTGGCGATGGGCCATCTCGCTCTGAAGTGTCTCTATCTCAAACATCTGCGTGCTGCCGATAAGATTGCCCTCTGCCTCGTTGGCCTTCACATAATAGTCCAAAGCCTTGTCGAACATGCCTTGATTCTTGTAATAATTGGAGTAGATTCTATAAATTTGTGCAAAATATTCCTTTCCCTGAATCTTTTGGGCGGTCTCCAACGCAACAGCCAGGTATTTCTTGGCCTGCTCCCTATTGTTGACCGTAACTTGCACATCGGCCATGGCGATACAAGGTTGCAGCCATAGCCATAGGTCACGTCCCCGCGGAATGACATCCATTGACAACTGGAACTCGGTTATCGCCTTGTCATATTGCTGTTGTCTTTGGTATAGACGACCAAAATGCATGTGACAATATGCCATCCCCGTACTCGACTTGGCTATCTGGCTGTGCTCGTATGCCTTCCGAAAGTATACCCAGGCCGAATCTATCATGCCCCTTTTCTCGAAAACCATCCCGAGGTTAGAATAGTCCACATTCATTCCCAGGTGGCTTCCCAGTTTTGTCTCGATGTCCAGTGCCTTGCGCAGCATGCTGTCGGCCGCCTTGTAATGCCCGATGTTCAGATATACGTTTCCCGAGCCGTTATAGCCTATGGCCGAGCACTTCAAGAATTTCTCATGTTTGTCACGGTCTTTCTTGCCTGCTTCATTGCCGATGGCGATGGCTTGGCTGTGATAGTTCAGGCCCTCGTAGTTGAGTCCCATGCGGCGGTAGTTCACCGCCATGTCGTTGAGCCCGCTGACTTTCATCAAATCGTCGCCCAAATTATCAGCAATCCTTACCTGTTCGCGATGGGTCTTGATGGCCTGGGTGTACTGGCTTGCGCTCTGATAACTGTGTCCCAGCTCTGCTAAGGCAGCCATCTCCCGCTCTCGGTCGCCCGACTGATGAAACTTCAGCACAAATTGTTTAAGCGAGTCTATGTTTTTCGTATGATTGTCAGTAGTGTCCAACATCAGCCGTTGGCGATCCGTATAATTGGGGGAGGGGGGACTTGGCTTCTGACAAGCATGGAATAATAACAACATCCATATCGCTGACACCAGAACACGTATGATAGTTATCAATCTCATAAAAAAAATATAAGTACATGAAAGATTATTCAAAGATAAATAAAATTATCTTATGTTCACATTTATTTTTGTTTTATTTAACACAACGGTTCATTAAAAATTTTAGATAGCGTCTGCTAACTAATAGTAACCATGCAGCTTGTGGTATGGACACCGTATAGATGGCGTCATCGGTGTAACTTCATTCTTCTGTGAAGAGGGTAAAATCAGCTTTTGATGCAGATTGGACAAATTCGTATGGCGAATCTACAATGTCGCCGATGATGGCCAAAACATATAGAAATTTAATAGAATAAATGGTGTTTGACACATTTATAAATACTTCTCGTATTTTTATCTATCAATAAAATCGTAGACTTATTTTTATATTTTATTAACAAACAACATGCGCCATAATTTGTCTTGTCTGTTATGTAGATGATAGGAAATGGCTACCGCTCAAACAAATTGAATTTTCTTGATATGATACTCTTCTCTCCTTGGTGTATTTGTGAACAACCTTGATCTTGGTCGCCTATACGCCAAGCATGAGCTACTTTTGTATCTCATTCATTCGCATGATGTTACGAGTTTTTGCCAATAGTTGAATCCCGAAAGTCAAGCGCCTTTCTAACAAAAGCATTGCTTGAAGCACCTAATGTGTATGCTTTTACGGGTCAAAGGAATGTTGGTAAGCAGGCAAAATGATGACATTTATCGTTTGAAACCCGCTTTTTTTGTAGAAATAATCGAGATTACGCACCAAATAACCGTTTGTTTGCGGTACGTTTGCCTATTGATTTTTTCTATATTGAAAGTTTTGAAGTGCCGTTTTAGAGGCTATTTTTTGATAAAATATTCAACAAATTGGCATGCCGTTGATTGAAGCATAACGCTCTGCTCCATGGGGGTGAAGGTTCAAAAGCCCATAGCCTAACTCTTTTTATGCACTTAGGACTGGCTTCTTTTTATGTTCGGTTTAGGATTTTCTAAGCTCTGATTATCAATGGTTTATCAATAAATTTAGGCCAAATAGTCCTAATGTTATGTAAACATTGGCAAAATATTCCTAAACATTGGCAAAATAGTCCATATATCGTTTGCAAAAGTCTTCTAACTTTGCTCTCACAAAGATAATTCACTTCATCGACAGCAGCCATGAGCAAGGAAAAAACACAAGTACCATACCATTCGTTCGACGATTTGCAACAGAAAGTGGACCGCCAAGTTGAGGAAATAGAAAAAGTGGTTTCCGGACAGGACCATCAGGCCAGCGAGCATCATGAAAAGAAACCCTGCTGTTGGGGCAGCTGCTGGCTGATGGGGTGGATCGTGAAAAAGCGAAGGAAAAGCAAGTCGCGGGACAAACCATGACACGGGCAAAGTAACTGCGAGTTAAGGCGGCGAGAATAGGAACAGGCATTCGACAATACCAAATCAATATCCAACAACCAATAGTGACCATATATAATATAAATGTAGAACTTTAAAAAATGTTCGTTAATCTTACGGCGAACCTCATGAAGACTATGAAACAGAAATTATTTACCCTTTTGACGCTCCTGCTGCTGAGCATGGGGGCGTTCGCGCAACATCAGTACAGCGAAGAGTACGTTGTTTACGCAGACCTTGTAGACGCAAACGGAAGTGCCGTGCACATGATGAATGCCAACGGTGGCCCACTGTATCGTTTGAGGGCTTATGTCTCAAACGAGCTGCGTGGCGAAGCGACAGCCGCAAGCGTCGCAGTCAACAACCGGCAAGTTGAGCATTTCTCCATGAGAATTGGGGGCGATGCCGCAGATGCCAACAAGGAGATTGTCTTTGAGCTCGTTGAGCTTGACGGACAGCAGAACCAGCTCAACACATACCGTATTCAAGGTGTGAATCCCCAGGTTCTCACATACAAGGCCGGAGACGCCACATACGGCGAGCCAAGCAACAGGTTCCACCTGAGGTTTGTCAAGCCAACGGGCATCTCCTTCAAGCACACACCCATTGTGATGAACGTGGGCGAGACAATCAACCTGCAAGACGAGCTGGTGGTGACGCCCGCCGGCGCCAACATGCCTCAAGAACACACTCTCTCGGCAGGCAACAGCGTGGAATATCTGAGCATCGACGGATGGATGCTGAAGGCCTTGAAAGCCAGACGCACGGCCGGATTCGACTGGGAGTTCAAGGGTGTTGCCCGCGGTTACCAGTTTGTGGCCATCATACAACCCATCACCCAAATGGAGCTCAAACCCGAGTATCGGAATGGGGTGACGGTGAATATCAACGACGCGCAAACCCTGACGCAAATCATGAACAACTGCTACACGGTGACGCCGGCCGACGCCACGGAACAGCCCGTATGGGACTATGACCAAACGGCATTCCGGCCTACGGCCAATCCCGCCGGCTACGAACCCATCAAGGTGGGTACCTACACAATGACCCTCAAGGCGACAAAAGCAAGCGTGCAGCTGAAAGTCACCGTGGTGCAGCCCGTGACAGATATCAAACGCCAAACCCGGACTCTCTATGTCAAAGTTGGCGACGAAATCACCAAACTGATTAACGCCGACGTCATTATCACACCGGCCAATGCCACCAACAAGAAATTGGTTTTCCATGTCGCTTCCGGACCCAATACTCTACAGACCAACAATGATGGCACCATCGTGGCTGCCGCTCCGGGAGGCGCCGAGGTCATCGTCTATTCTGAGAGCTTAGGCAAAAATTACCCCATCGATTACGCTGTCACCGTCAACCCGAACGTCACGGCCATCAACGTGAAGAAAAATCCGCTGAACATCCAGTGGAGCCCCGATGCAGCAAACATCCAGAACATCACCACCAACGTGATGGACAACTTCGTCTCCGCACCGGCCGTCGTCAACAACAGCCGATACACGATTACATCCTCCAACTCAGCCATTGTGGAATGGGACAGCAACAGGCGGTTTACGGCAAAGGGACTTGGCAAATCAATCATCACCGTGACCTATGCCTATAAGCTGACAAGCATCGTAAACGGCAAGCTGGTCAACAGCGACGAGAAGATTAGCAACAACTTTGAAGTAGACATAACCCAAGGCCTCGCGGGCTTCGACTTCGAACAGGTTTATATGGACAACAAGGGTTCCCGCGTTATCACCCTGAAACCGCGGCCAGAGGACGCAGTCTATGACAAGACCAAAATCAATGTACGCATTGAGTCTAAGCTGCCGTGGCAAATGGCGGAGATTACGGCCAATGACGACACTCGGCTTACCTGGACCATCTCCCCAAAGAGCATGGGCGAAGGAATGATCGTCGTGAATTACGGCAATCTGTTCGACAGCAAGAACCTCAACATCGGCCAAAACGTATCGCTGGCGCCTGGATGGCAGTGGTGCACCCTCCTGTTGGGCTTTGTTGAAAGTGGCAACCTACACGACGCCCTCGGCGACAACCTGCAGGAAATCCGCTCTGCCGGCGACCTGCTCTATAACGACCCGGTTTACGGTTATTTCGGCTCGCTCAAAATGCTCGAGCCCAACACTTGCTACAAGATCAGGGTGAAGGACGACGCGTCCGCTTACAACTTCGTCAATTATGGCTACTACGATCCTTACTCGAAAAGATCTGTTGACCTCGACCGCATGTGGAACTGGGTGGGCTATCCCTATCAATACAATCATACGCTCAACGATGTGCTAAAGGGAACCACCGGATTCACCAAGGGCGACCGCATCGTCACGAAGACCAGCGGCTTTGCCGAATACGACGGCACGCAGTGGGTAGGCACGCTCAGCATGATCAACGGCGGCGAGGCATTCATGTTCTATAACATGAGCGACACGCACAAAACCTTATCCTATCTCCCCGAGGCTAATTTCCCACAGCCTGCCCAGACCGCTCCGGCCAAGATGGCAACTCCCAGCGTATGGACTTACAACAGCGCTCAGTTTGCTGACAACATGACCATTGTCGCCGACATCAGCGGATTGGACAGCCCTGAAGACTTCACCGTTGGCGCATTCGTGGGTAACGAGTGCCGTGGCGAAGGCAGGGCGGTGAATGGCAAGTTCTTTATCACTGTACACGGCGTCGGCAACGAGACCGTGAGCTTCAAGCTCCACAACCGCATGACCGACAAATATCTCGCAGTAGACCGCACGGTAGGCTTTAAGCCGATGGCCGGCACCCTTTCAAGTCCGCTGAGGATGGCCGCCGGTGAGACCACCGACATCAACGCCGCCGACCTCGGCCGCTCGGGCATCGCCGTCATCAATGGCCGGCTCAGCCTGCAGGGACTCAGCGTAAAGAGTTTCCGCGTGGTGTCTGCCAACGGAACTGTCCTGCTGGTCAACGACGCCGACATGACTCAGCTTCCTTCGGGAATATACATGGTAATTGTCGTGACGACAGACGGTCGGACAATCACCAAGAAAGTGGTTAAATAATACTCTCTAATTAACAGGAAGTCACGGGGTTGCCTCCGCCTCCACACAAGGCGAGCGATGTGGCGACGCCATGCTGCCCGGCAAGCGGAGCAACGGGCTACCCCGTCTTCCCTATCGTTGTAAAATATCTAAGGTCCCGCAAAACAGAAGAGATGAAAGCCATACTGTCCTATAAAAGCCTCGTCGGCCTCGCACTGTGCCTGCTGCCGGGTACCGCCCGCACGCAAGACATCGAACAGATTGCCAAAAGTGACCCACTCATCATCAGCGGATCAGTAGGAACCAGAAACACCTACTATCACTCCTCGATAGGAAGCGGATACGCATCTCCGCTGAGCAATACCATATATGCCAACCTGAACATCAGCATATATGGATACAGTATGCCTTTTTCACTCTATTATTCAAACGACAACCTGGATTTCAACTATCCGCACCTATCGTTCAACATTAGTCCAACCTACAAGAACTGGACAGCACATATCGGGCGGTCGTCCATGCCCTACAGCAACTATGTGATGAACATGTCGTTCAATGGTGTAGGACTGGAATACAACAGTCAGCGACTACGTGCCGGAGCCTTTTATGGCACACTGCGCAGCGCTGTCAACGATGATCCCCTTTCTCCTACGGCACGACGCCCGCAATACAAGCGCGTAGGGTGGGGTGTCAAGGTAGGCTATGGGTCGCAGCAAAACTATCTGGACCTTTACCTGCTCCGCGTCTACGACAGGCCGCGCTCCCTTGACAACCACTGGCGGCAAGCCGTGAGCCCGCAAGAGAATCTTGTGCTGGGGCTTAAAGGGCGTGTGAGCATCAAGAACTGGCTCTCGCTCACAGCGAACATGGCAACCTCTGTGTTCTCTACCGATATTGATGCAAAAAAAATAGAAAACTCCGAAGCCACCCGCTTCGATAAGATATTCGACGTTCGCTACAGCTCGCTCATGCGATTCGCCGGCGACGTCAACATGAATCTGTCACTGAAAAACTTCAATACATCCGTGTTCTACAGGATGGTACAACCCGACTACATGTCACTTGGCTCCTATTACATGCCCAACAACTATCACAGCCTGGGTCTCAACATGAGTACGAGCCTTTTTAAGAAAGTTGTACTCTCGGCCACGTTCTCTGGTCAGGAAGACAACCTTACCAACAAGCAGATGTTCACAACCCGGGGATTCGTCTATTCGGCCAACGCTTCTACATCCATCGGGACACATGCTAACATCTCTGCCGGTTACAATGGATACCTACAGACGCAAGGTGACGGAACGGCTAAGGTTGTAGACTCTACCATGGTACACCGCATCATGCACTCGTTCAACGTCATGCCATCCTTCTTTTTCAATACATCAAACTTGGGACACAACCTGTCGCTCACCGCAAGTTTTGTAAAAAACGAAGACCTCAACAAGTTCTCAAAGGGCGACACCGATATCAAAACTCTGGCTGTGGGACTGTCATACGGTGTCGATATCGAATCTTGGGGAACATCGGTTTCCGCAACCGTGAGCCACCAACAATCCAAGAGCAACACCAGCACATATACCAGTGACATCGGCTCGATGAGCATCAGCCGCTCCTTTCTTCAGGAGAAGAATCTAAACATCTCTGTCACCGGGTCACTTTGCTACAACGAGATCAAGCAGGCATCCAAAAGTCTCTCATTAGGCGTTGATGCCGCCTTGAGCTACACGCTTAATAAGGTGCATGTATTCTCGCTGTCAGGCGGATTAAACAAATACGGCGACGTGAACATCAGTCACACGCGTTCTAATCTTGACGATACCGATGTGTCAGCAACCTTTACTTATGCCTACACATTCAGTATCTTTGAGATAAAACGAAAAAAGACCATGTAAAGTCTGCCCACCTTATACATTGAGAAACCTGCAACAGAAGCTATAAGAACCATATCATACCTGAAACGATGAAAACGAAACGATGCATCTCCACGCTACTGGCCATCTTGTTGAGCGTTCTTTCACTGACCGCACAAGATGTGACCGTTACGGTCACCCCCATCCAGCCGGTATTGCCTCCGCAGGCCGCGCTTTACATCAACAATCCTGGCAGGTATTTCCATGTATCTGTCATCAACAATACCCAGGAGACACAAAATGTCTACCTGGCCTTGCAGCTGGAGCAGACCAATCCCGTAAGCGGATTGTCGGTATCGACGCCCCCCAAACGTCAGCCGCAGCATCCTATCGTTATCCCATCCGGAACAGTGCGGCAGATCAGCCCCATCGAGCTCAAGACGATGTTCAACCATATCCCGGAATCTGAAATCGCCACCACACCAGGACTGTTTGATGATTATCGGAGCGGGGCGTTCGGTCTGTTGCCCGAAGGCCAATATCAATGTCATCTTACAGCCTATAAATGGGACCCAACGCTGGCCACTCCTGTAGTGTTGAGCAACCCCAATGATGGGAAATGCCAGTTCATGGTGTGCTACAAGGCACAGGCACCAAAGTTCCTGACGCCATTTACCACCCTTGGCGACGATCTTTCTGTTGCCCGGCTTAATCCCCTAAATGCTCAGTTCACATGGGAACAACCCGTCGTGGCCTGTAGCGGAAGCCAACAGTTCAAGTACAAATTCAAAGTGGTTGAGCTGATGCCGGGGCAACAGCCTGATGACGCCATCGACAAGAACCCCTCCGTTTACCAAATAGAAGGGCTCATGACGCCCACATGCATCATTCCGGTCAATACCATCAAGACCAGAATGGACTCCACCCGTACCTATATCGCGCGTGTTGAGGCCATACAGCGAAACATTACCTCCAACATGCTCAACTATGTGATGCTTGAGAACGAGGGGCGAAGCAACCTCAAGTTTTTCAACGTCAAAGAGGGGAACAAGCCCGATATGGCTTATCAGCCTAAAGATTCGGTCAACAAGGACTCCGCCCTCATTTCCGGAGTTGTCAGCAAGGACAAACACATTACCGACTCGCTCTATGCTTTCCGCAATCCCACGCTGCTGTCGCCGTCATTCTACGACGAGTCGTCCCGCAAGGTATTTGTCGACAACGATATACAGGTCAACTGGCGTAAAGCATGGTATCTTGGTGGAGAGGGAAACCGTGCCGACACCGTGAGGTTCAATTACGAGGTACAACTCTTCAAGATGACGAAAGAGCAGAACCGTCAGGAAGCATTCAAATCCAATCCCTTCTATACAATAAAGACCAAAGAGCTGCTCCACACCATCAGCTGGGAAGCCATCAAGGACTCTGTAGCAGCTGGAGACATTCTCGTGCTGCGCGTCGTGCCAACCAGTCCCAACACTCCATCCATCGAGTTCGTGGACGATAGCGTGAACGTAAAAGACTTCGCACTTGACACACGGCTTACAAAACGGATTGATATCTGCAACAACGACGTTGCCATCAACAATTTTACGCTAACCAGCAGTTCTGCCTCAGACCTCAAAGGCAAGACCGTAAGCATCGGACAGTTCCGGATGCTTCTTGACAAAGTAGAGAAGGTCAAGAACAAGGACTTCTTCAAGGGTGAGGGACATGTAGAGTGGAAGCCAGGAGGAGTCAAGACCATGGTCTGCGTGAAGTTTGACTCTCTCAAGATCAATACCGATAATGTCGTTATTGGCGGGAAGGCCGTGACCTACCAGAAACCGGAGGACAAGGTAACCGACACCAAAGCAGTGGAGGAGCTGTTTTCCGATACCGGACTGGACAACTTAGTGGGCAATAAAGTGATGGGCTACGCCAAGAATATAGGCGAGAAGATCAATATTGCCAATTACTATGAATACTATGCCAAGGGTAAGGCCGTCTATAAAGCCTTCATGAAACAGGAAATCAGCGACCTCTATATGCCGCTGATGATGCCGAAGAATCTAAATCATGGCCCGTTCGACGTGCAGATTGTAAGCATGACATTCACACCCGGCTATGCCACGATGAACCTCCTCGGCATGTTTAAGCTGCCAGAGAGCAAGGCCCTTGACAACAATATCCTCATCATGGGGTCGCCGCGCATCTGCATGGAGCCCGACAAGTTGCTGCCACAAACTGGCTTCCTGAGCCTGCTTGCCGATGTCAACGTCAAAGACCCAAAGTCGGATTATGAAATGCGGTTCAAGGCTCCCGAAGACGTGCTCAGTCCTACCAACGGCTGCTATATGGCCTGGGGCAACGACAGCATTGGCGGATTGTCGCTTGACCTCGACATGCAGATTCCCAACCTGAAGAGGGAAGAGAACGGCAAAGTTATCGACGAAATGCCTACGCTCAACATCCGTTCTTTCATTCACGATTGGGAAGACTGGACGGCTCAAGCCACGATGGATTCCTTCCAGTCGGAAGATATGCCCGGATTCTCTTTCCGTCCCGGCACCATCCTCTACGACCATTCCGCAAAAAGGAACGCTACCGGCATGGGTAAGTTCCCCATCGATTATGAGCGAAATAAGGCTGGTATCAATACCGATAACGAGTGGCAGGGATTGTATATGGGCAACCTCAATGTGATGTTCCCCGAGGCCATTCAGATTTCCAAGAACAGCGAGAAGCGGCTGCAACTCGGTCTCAACAGTCTGTTCCTCGACCGGTCGGGCATCTCATTCAACCTTGCTGTTGAAGATCCGCTCAACTTAGGCAAGGGCGAGAAGGGTGCCACCGTGGGCGGATGGGCGCTCACCATCGACAATATTGCGCTAAACGTCACACAAAACACGTTCAGCAAGTTCTTCTTCGATGGACAAATCGACGTTCCTCTTCTTGACGGCACCATTGGTTACCAGTGCAACATCTACAACCAGAAGAGCGTTGACAAAAACCGTAGCGGCTATGCCTATGTCTTCGCGGTGCAGCAAGTTGAGAATCTTAACATGGACTTCTTCCTGGCCGAGGCAAGCCTCGACAAGAAACAGAGCTACCTGCTCATTGAAGCCGAAGACCAACCAAGTGGCAAAACCGAGACACGTATAGAACTATGTGCCGGCGGCAGCATCAACATCGGAGGCAAGGAATTTCTGGATAAGAAGATCAAGAGTTTGGGCAACAAGCTGAACTTACCGCTGAACATCAGTCTGCCGGGTATACACTTCGTCAACTTGCGTGTGGCCAACTGTCAGAGGTGGGAGTCGAAATATGCCAAGGACCTGCAAGACGCAGCCAAGGCCGCTCGTTCAAAGAAAGGCAACAGCATCATTAACATAAAACTTGCTGAAAACAAGGAGTACAAATTTGACGGTGGCGACAGCAAGCTCTATTTCGAGTGTGGCGAATGGTCGTTGGCATCAGCTGAAAAGAAGATAGGTCCTTTCACCTTCGCGCTGGAGGAGTTCTCACCCACCATGCAAGGCAAGCAGCTGGGTCTGGAGATCAAAGGACGCATCAACCTGTGCGACACCATCATAGCAGCAAGCACCACGATTGCCATCCTCGCCAATGTGGATGTGGACAAGATGGCTCTGAGCTATGAGAAAACCGAGTTCCGAGAGGCTACTCTCGACTGCAACTTCGGCGGAATGGTCACCATCAAGGGCGATCTCACCGTCTCCAGTGCACCAGACAAGGGCTATGCCGGCAAACTTACAGTAGGTATCAAGGGCCTCTTTTCCATCGAATCGGAGGGTGGTTACTTCGAACACACCAGCACCGGAGCAGACGACCGTAACTACACGTGGGGTTACTTCACGCTGAAATTGGAGGGGGAAAGAGGTATACCCGTGGGAGGAGGCGTTTTCATCAACAAGATTCAAGGCGGATTCTATTTCAACTGTTACCGGGAAGGCGGAAAACTGGATGCCACACCCACGGCCCAGCATGGCATCATCGGCATTGACCTGGGCATGGGACTCTTTGCCGGTGCAGCCGAGGCGAAAGCTCTGGAGGGCGACTTTATGCTCACCGTGGCCTACGACAAGGACAAGAACCGTCTCACAACCTTCCTGTTTACAGGCAACGCCAAAGCCCTGAGTGGCATTGTTGACGCAAACATCACCCTACATTACCAAAACGATGACACCAACCATTTCCTGCGCATCAACGTCACGGCCGACATGAAGGCCGACGCCAACTCCATAGCCAAAGCAGGAGGCCTCGACAAATTCAGCGGCCAGCTTGACGATGCTTCCGAAAAGCTGAGGGCCATTCAGGAAAAACTGCACGGCGGCCCAGTGAAAACCGTCACCGAAGCCAAAGGAGGACTGGAGGATGCCATCGGAGACAAGAGTGGCGAAACCGGAGGAAAGAAAAATTCCCGAGAAGCGGATAAAGCCAAGGAGGCAGCCACAGGTAAAAAAACAGAACCTTCCGTTTCTGCCGGAGCCAAAATCGCTATTGAGTTTGCGGTGGTCTTCAAAGAGAATGGCAAAGAGAAGAATCCGGCTCATTGGCACTTCTACCTCGGAGAACCCGCCAAGGATAAGCGATGCAACTTCCAGCTCATCGATTTCAAGACTAAGATTGTATCGGTGAACATCGGTGCCGACGCCTATTTCTGCATGTCCAACGACAAATTGCCCGGCGACGGAAATCTGCCCCCCATCCCGGGAATCATTTCGTCCTTCCTCAATGGTGCCCCAAGGGGTGCCGGCGTGGTGTCTGATTCGAAAGATAAAGCTATAGCTGGACGTAAACGGGCTATGGAAAAGTTCAAAGCTGCTGCCGACGCTGGTGGCGGTGTAATGCTGGGTGCCAGCGTATGGGGCTACATCAACGTTGATCTCGGCATACTCTATGCAGACATGGGAGCCATTGCCGGATTCGACGTTTGTCTGCAACATTTAAAGGATGCCTATTGCACCAACATCAATGGACCGATGGGCTACCAGGGATGGTATGCCACCGGTCAGCTCTACGCCTACCTCTATGCCAAGATGGGATTGCACATCGACCTGGGCTTCTGGGAGAAGAAGTTCGACATCATCGATGCCGGTTTGGGTGGCGTGCTCAAGTGCGGCCTGCCCAACCCGTCATGGGCCGAAGGTACGGTGCGTTGCAAGCTCCGTATGTTTGGCGGACTGGTGAACATCAACAAGAAGTATAGCTTCGAGTGTGGCAAGGTGTGCAAAGTGTTCTACGGCAACGCCCTCGACAATTTCGAACTGTTTGGCGGATGCAGCATTGCCTTTGACAACAAGGGGGAAGGCTGGGATAGAAAGGCTCAGATCAGTCCACGTCTCAAGGAACGAGTATCCATCGAGACCCAGGCACTCCTCAATTCCGATATACGAGTGGTGGATCCCACCGATGCTGCAGAACTGCAAGACGAGGGCAAGGACTCTATCACTATCGCATCCGAGGCTTCCCGTACCTTCGTGTTCCGCTTTAAACAAAATGTTATCAATGCGAAACTGTATGAGTACGACAATGCAGACGAAAGGGGTGGCATAAGCCGGAACGTGCAAGTGTACAACGCCAACAACTCAAGCTACAAGTTTGAATTGGATATGGGTACGCTGAAAGCAAACAAATTCTACAAACTGGTATTCATTGGCGAAGCCAAGGAAAAACGCAATGGCGCAGTCATAGATCCAGAACGGTTTGATAAGAAAAAGGGCAAGTATGTTCCTACACCGTGGTCCAACACCAAGGAATATTTCTTTTGTACGGGAGAACTTCCACCTTTGGGTGAGGTGCCCGACATCAAAGACGCCACGAAGTTGGTATTCCCATCGAAAGACGGCAAGACAATTCCCACAACACAAGTGGATGCCTATTTAGACGACGTAAAGGAACCAACCATCGCTCTTGATGATACACGTATCAAGAATGAAAGTTTCGGCCAGGGAACCCTGGTATGGCAGTTGCTCAATGAAAGGGGGGCAGAGGTTTCTTCACAATTAAATACTTACGTGACCAACGGCGATGCTGTCAACATGAAGCCAGTCTCACCTTTCGACAATGTGAAAATTGGCAAGAACTACATCATCCGCATGATCTACGTCAAGAGTCACACCGAAAGACAACGAATCGTAGAGACCGAACGCGACACCGTGGCAGACTTCCGCGAAGATACCTATACACAGCAAGAGTTGGCCGAGCAGGTACAGGATATCATCAAGCATGCCCGTGTGAAAATAAATGACAGCGATAAGAAGACCATTCGAAATGCCATCATGACCAAGAAGGCTGCTTATAGTCTGAACCAAGGCAAGGCAGTTCGCATAAAAGGCAATAGCCCCCAACTTGGAGCCAATCACAATAGTCCCAAGACTGATGCTGACGCGCGTGCGGCGAATATGAAGAACATCATAGACCGAGGAAACATTAAGGGTACAAGCGGAACAGGTGGCATACGCGGCGACTTGGGAGGAAGAGGTGGAACTATTACCAAACCAGGCAGTGCGAGAGTTTTGCCTGGCAACGGTATGACAGGGGTAATGGGATCTCCCACCCTGAGTCATCCCTATGAGTCGACGAGTACGACGACTAAGGGTGCCATCTTCTCCACTTCCACTCCTTCAGTAGGCAGTGATACTCAAATAAAATCGAATCTGAATAACGCTGCCACCACAAAGAACATGAATGTTGGAGTTGGAGTTGGTGTTGGGGGTTATTCCAATGCAAAAATCCCCAGCAGCTCTAAAATGAGGTTCTTCATCCAGCCATTAGTTGATGAGGAAGGTGGCTCGATGATTCCGCAGAGCAATAACAAACCCAATGTAAAAGTAACGTACAAGGATGTTGTAGTCTATGACACCGCCCAGGTATTCACTATAAAGGTACATACCATTCCTGGTTCCTGGGAAACGGGCAAATTGGAATATTCCAAGCCCTATGTGAGTTATAAATTAAATAACATTTCCTGGGAACACCCCCAAATGACAAAGTATTCAGACGCTGATATATCTTCCAACGCATTCTATTATGATGGCGTGCCAGTGTATCTGAATGATCCCTATGTTTACTTCGCATATTTGGGTAATGCTGCCTTCTTAGGTGGTTTGAGGATAAATTGTAAAAGACTCAACAATCTCTACGTAACTACCAGCCAGTCGTTGATCTATACTACCCCCATGGGCAAATGGGGAGGAATGTATAACCGTAGCTCATCCACGACAATTTACGATTCATATCTTACCTTACGTAACATGAGCTCCTACAGTAGCAGCAATCGTGGCACCCACCCGCAGTACGCCAACTGGCCGCTACATCGATGGGGTGAGGAAAATGTACAGGGTGAAGATGCTTACGAATTGGTATATGTGCCAAACAAAGATGACCGTAAAAAAGTGGGGCATGCACTCCATCTGCTTGCCGCTCCCTACGCTCTGGCATATGACATATCCAACCAGATTGATACCTATACCTCTACTATCAAGTCAGAAACCTTAAAGGTAGGGTGTTCAAAATCGCTTTAAAATCCTGCGCATTTTTTACCAATGGTATTGATACGCTTGACCACCAAATTTGGAGAAAGGTTTTCATTCGTC
>QWCK01003429.1_pt1 | contig 17391 bp, 12 predicted proteins | sample 1972571 | NCBI WGS metagenome assembly QWCK01 (sample SAMN09866710, study PRJNA288562) | Human gut metagenome isolate term2_stool, whole genome shotgun sequencing... | isolation source: gut | host: Homo sapiens | place: USA: California
CCACAGCTTCTACCTCTTACTCAATATCCGTCTGATGCTCCGCAAAATGGGCTTTGATGATGATACGGTGGTCAAGATGCACAAAGATCAAGAGATAGTTCGTGGTACGGCTACCGCATATTCGGGAATGTACAAGAGAGAGTTCACAGAAGAAGACAGTGAAATCCGCATCGCCAAGGACGAGAAGAAGCGGCCACTCCTCATTATTAACGGACTCCCTATAACTGATTGGTGTGAACAGAAATGGGAACAGTTTATCAACCGTAACCGCTCGCAACGATTATAATGGCTTTTTTCTTTCACCGACAAGAAGAAAAACAAGAAAAGACGCTCACTTTCCATCGCAAAAATGTACCTTTGCAAGTGAAATAGTGAGCTTGTCTTTGATAATAGACAAATTTAAGTATCAAGCTTTTAGGATTATTTATAATTAGAAGATGGATGATTTTGACGGTTTTGTGATTTACTCAAAAAAAGATGAGAGTTTCGTTCCTTATGGAGTTACTTCTAGCAATAGTGAATGCCATGCTATATCAAATTATATTCCATCCTCAGTAAAAGAAGTTCTTGTAGAGATTGAAGATATTCGCTTTTTTAAACATAAGGGTATTGATATCAAAGCTATTTTAAGAGCTTTAATTGTCAATATAATTGTTGGACGTATTGTTCAAGGGGGTAGTACTATTACACAACAGCTTGCGAGAAATTTACTTAAAGATAACAGTAAAACCATCGTCAGAAAACTCAAAGAGTCTACTTTAGCTCTCAAATTAGAAAGAAAGTATTCGAAAGAAGAGATTTTAAATCTGTATTTTAACAATATTTACTTTGGAAAAAATCTTCGTGGTATAAGAACTGCTGGGCTTTATTACTTTCAAAAGGAAGTCAATCAACTATCACACGCTCAGCTTCTTTTCTTAATCACAATCTTAAGAGGACCAAATTTTTATTCTCAGAATCTTGAACAAGCAAAGAGGAGATATTTGTTTATAAGTAAAAAATGATGTTCATGGATGTCATTTCAACCGGCAGTTATAATAAATTAATAAAAAGTTATCCGCAAATACTCTATAATCAATTAGTTGTTGTTAGACCAGCATCACTTCCTTTTATTGTGGAAAGGGTAGACAATAAAACTAAAACGTTATTCTCCAGCATAAATACAGAAATTCAAGCTCTTGTTGCAAAAAATGTAAGGGAATCAAAATACCCGATGTCAATTATTGCTATTAGAAATAAAAAAGTAGTAGCATTCTCAAGTTCTTATGGAACTGATTATGTTTTTACAAACAAAACAAATGTAGGCTCCACATTAAAGCCATTTATATATTGTTTCTTGAGAGAGCAAGGTATTAATAAGTATGAAGTATTTCCATCTACATATAATAATCAGAATTGGAATGTTAGAGAAGCATCTTCCTTTAAAGACAATCTCTCTATAGATGATGCCTTATATTTCTCTAATAACAATGTGTTTATTAACGCTTTAGAAAAAGTTGGTATAGAAAAGGTACTTGAATATCTATCAAAACTTTTGAATAAACCTCTTTCTTCATTTACATTGTCAAGTTTATTAGGAGCTACAGAAGATGGAATCTCATTATATGAACTCTGCTCTGTATACTCTACCTTTTTTTCTCAAGATATAAAAGACGATATAAAATCTGATTGTTTCCAAATTCTTAATGGTATCTTCAGAAACAAGTTGGATTTAGATATTAATAATGTTTTCTTAAAGACAGGAACAACCAATAATAATACTGAAAGATTCGCTGTCTTTGGTAATGCGGAACTTACATTTGCAGTTCTAAGGAATGAAAATCCTATTAATGATTACTCTAAAGAGGGAGGATTTATTTATGAAATTAAGAAAATATTCTCCGATATGTTTAATCGGCAGAAAAAATGCACAAGAGAATGGATGTAGTTACTAAAATACAAGAATTAAATCCAGAATTAACCACTCTGGTATTTTCTTCCATTATTGTATTTATTACATGGCTAATAAAGACACTTATAGAAAAACCTATAGAAAATTCTAGAAGTACATTCGTAAAATACTTTGAAAAAAGGATTCAGATTCTTTCTGAGCTTAATGCAAATCTTCATTTCATTGCCTATTTCCCCAAAAACACAGAATTCAAAGAAAATCTGCAGAGGATATTACTTGATGGACTTAAATCTGCCTATATAAGCAAAGAAATATTTGAGAATACAACAAGAATCGCAGTTGATGAAACAACTGACGAGGATCTAACGTTAAAAACAATTAAAAAGATTGAAGAGGAGCTTGAGGCGTTAGTTTCTAAGATTAGGGAAGAAAATAAATTTTATTACAAATACACAGACATAAGACCTGTCAATAGAATACTTAAAGTGCTTATGCTGTTTCTGATGTATCTGGTTGCTGCAACAATAATTTTTTCTTTATTTTTAATAGCGGGCTATCTGGTACGGAAAATAATACTGTAAACAATTAAGCTAATGAGCATTAAGAATGCTTATTTCACAATAAAAATCACATGATTCTGAGAGTGAATAGAATTCAAAAGAAATCCTTCTCTTGCAAGATACAGTAAAAGAAAAATAGGAGTTAGATAAAACTCTTTTTCAATGGACTTATATCTACCTTTATCTCCATCTCATACATAAAAATGAATTTTCTGACAACAGAAATGCGGAGATGTATCGCACGGAAGTTACCTAATGAAATACAGCAAAGGTTATTTGAAACTATACAAAAGATAATTTATGGAAGATGTTTATGAAATTCGCATAACCAAGGATGAAAAACGACCATAAAGCATTTCTTTCATCATTGGATTTCTTTTTTTATAAAACTTTTAAGAAGAAAGTTACACAAGAATACTCACTTTTCCACACAGAACATTACCTTTGCAAGTGAAATAGTGAGCGTTCTTTGGCTATTCAAATATTGTATATTAGTGCACCTCGCTCATTTCTAAATCGTTACCTATACGATCTGTATTTTATCGCAGAACCTTGTAATGTAGGCACTTAACTCGAAAATCATATTTTAAGGGAGGGTTTTCTCTGATTACAGGGCACAAAAAAAACGTTTCCTCACGATAGAAATTTTGTTTCCTTGCGATCATTTTTCTGTATGCTCCGGATCTACAATTTGGTTATTCATGACTTGCGTACCTGTAACTGCGAATAGAGGATTCATTAACCACGGATTAACTGCTCTTTAATGCCGTTTAAGAAGCGGCAAATCAGCGGTAAACGGCAGAATAGATACAAAAAAAGTGGCATCCCGATAAGGGGATGCCACAAAGGATTGCTCTCGTAGAGAGCGTTTGGGTATGTCTCGTTGCTTACAAGACGGTAACCCATCCGTAAGGATCGGCTTCGTCACCGTACTGAATAGCACGGAGCTTGTGATAAAGCTTTTCGCAAACGGGACCGGGCTTGCCGTCCTTAGCGATTTCGTACGTCTTATGTTCGTCCAAGTCGTCGATGCGAAGGATAGGACTGATCACGGCAGCTGTACCGCAAGCACCGGCTTCTTCAAATTCGGCGAGTTCTTCTTCGGGAACGTGACGGCGCTCTACCTTCATACCCATATCTTCAGCCAACTGCATCAAGCTCATATTGGTGATAGAGGGCAGAATGGAAGTGGACTTCGGTGTGATATAGGTATTGTTCTTAATTCCGAAGAAGTTAGCGGGGCCGCATTCATCGATATACTTCTTTTCCTTTGCATCGAGGAAGAGGCATGCGGAATAGCCCTTTTCGTGGCAGAGAACGGTGGGCACCATACCGGCGGCATAGTTACCACCCACTTTGATCGTACCGGTACCTAAGGGCGCTGCACGGTCGTATCCGCGCATAATAGCCATAGGAGTGGGCTTGAAGCCTTCTTTGAAGTAAGGGCCTACAGGCGTTACGAATACAACGAAGAGATACTCGGGAGCAGGTTTAACCCCAACCTGTTCGCCCAATCCGATGAGCAAAGGACGAATATAGAGCGAAGCACCGCTTTCGTAAGGAGGAACAAAGCGTTCGTTGAGCTTAACTGCCTTCAAGCAAGCCTCAACAAAGAGTTCTTCGGGCACGGGCTGCATTACGACCCCTTCAGCGGAACGAATCATACGCTTAGCATTGTCATGGATACGGAAGATACGAATCTTTCCATCCTTGCCGCGGAACGCCTTCTGACCTTCAAAGGCTTCCTGTCCGTAGTGCAGACAGGTAGCTCCCATGTGAAGGGTAATAGTTTCGTCCTGAGTTACTTCCAACTCGCCCCACTTACCATTGCGGTAGTAGCAGCGTACGTTGTAATCTGTTTTGTGATAACCAAAGCCTAAGGAGGCCCAATCAGTTTTTTCCATACTTTAATACGTTTATCTTTACCTTAGTGTTTTTAATTTTCTATCTATCAATGTTTAAAGAGGAGGGCTTTTGCAGCCGGGCGCTCTTCACATAAGTTACCTTTATAATATACCCGTTCGCCATTCAAGTAGGTAGCTTCCACCGAATGTTTGAAAGTCATCCCTTCAAAAGGCGACCAACCACACTTAGAGAGAATTTTATCCTTCGTCACCATCGTTTGCTGATTGGGGTCTATTACGACAATATCGGCATAATACCCCTCTCTCAAAAAGCCTCGTTTGTCCACAGCAAAGCGCATGGCCGGATAGTGTGCCGTTTTAGTAGGGATCGACTCCAAAGGCAGCTCGCCCCGATCTACCAAGGCCAAAAGAACCAGCAAGCTATACTGAATTAGAGGACCTCCTGAAGCAGCTTTAAGAGCGCCCCCCTGCTTTTCTTCTAATAAGTGAGGAGCATGATCCGTAGCAATAACGGAGATACGCCCCTTCCGTACGCCTTCGAGTAGCCCCTCCCGGTCGTGTTCTGTTTTAATAGCAGGATTCCACTTGATGAGCGTACCCTTTTCAGCATAATCGCCATCATTAAACCAAAGATGATGCACGCACACCTCTGCACTAATTGCCCGCGGCTCCATAGCGTCCAAGGGATCAAAAAGTGCCACTTCTTTAGCAGTGGATAAATGCAATACATGTAACTGAGTACCATATTTAGTAGCACGCTCCAAAGCCTCGGCAGTACAGCGGTAGCATGCCTCCTCACTTCTTATCAGAGGGTGATACGACACAGGGGGATCTTGTCCCCATCGGGCAATGGCTTGCTCCCTATTTTCCCTTATGATCGCTTCCGACTCAGAGTGAATGGCAATGGGGAGAGGGAATTCCGCAAAAAAGCAATCCAATGCACGCTCATTATCCACCAGCATATTACCCGTAGAAGCCCCCAAGAAAAGTTTTAAGCCGGGGATCAAGTGCGTGGGGATCTTTAGAGCTTCAGCGCAATTGGTATTAGTTCCTCCAAAGAAAAAGCCATAATTGGCCCAAGAGTGTGCGGCTGCATAGTCACGCTTCCACATAAGCGCATCGTAATCAATGGTTGCCGGCTTAGTATTAGGCATATCCATATAGGAAGTTACTCCTCCAGCCAAGGCAGCACGACTCTCTGTCTCTATATCGCCCTTATGCTCCATTCCCGGAGTACGGAAGTGCACTTGATCATCAATCAATCCGGGCAAAATAATTTTTCCTTGGCAATCTATACAGATATACTCCCGAAAGCGTTGAGATGCTTCTTCTAAAGATAGGCTTCCCTCATGCACAACGGCAATCAACTCACCCTCTATGCCTACAGAGCCGGTGTAGCAACGCCCCTCATTCACAATGGTTCCATTGAGCAATAAAGTTTTCATCGCCATACCCTCCAATTATTTTCGTGTGACCGGAAAAGATCCCTTGCGGGCTCTGCGACTTAACTTAATCACACCATGGAAAGCCTCTCCAAAGATAGAGCTACTCATCTTAGAAGTTCCCAGCTTGCGGTCAGTAAAGGTAATGGGCACCTCTTTGATCTTATAGCCTAAGCGATAGGCTGCATATTTCATTTCTATTTGAAAGCCATACCCCTTGAATTCAATTGCATCCAGATCCAACCGCTCTAAAATAGCGCGCTTATAGCACACAAAGCCCGCCGTTGGGTCCTTTACAGGCATCCAAGTTACTGTACGAACATAAAGAGAAGCACCATAGCTAATAGTTCGGCGTAGAAAAGGCCAATCCTTTATACCTCCTCCTTTTACATACCGGGAGCCTATCGCCATATCATAGCCCTCATGAGCTACTGCGCTATACAACAGAGGCAAGGCTGATACGGGATGACTAAAATCACAATCCATCTCAAAAATAAAATCATACCCGTGCTCTAACGCCCACTTGAAGCCTGTAATATAGGCTGTACCAAGTCCGAGTTTACCACTTCGCTCGATCAGATGAATCCGATTAGGATAGTCCGGCATCGTAGCTTTGATCACCCCTGCAGTGGCATCGGGTGAGGCATCATCTACAAAAAGGAGATCAAATCCCTCTTCAAATGCCATCACTTGACGAATCATCTCCGCTACATTTTCGCGCTCATTATAAGTAGGAATTATGATTAAGCTATGAGCCATATTGTGTTATTCAGTGCTGCAGTATCAGTTCTATTCACTCTATCTCTCGTGCAAAGGTAACGATTATAGCATATCAATAGCACGGATCCACATCGTACCTACCGCATCACTCGGCATGCGCCACTCCCCTCGCGGAGAAAGGCTCAACTTTCCTACCTTAGGCCCATCCGGCATACAGTTACGTTTATACTGCTGGCTAAAGAACCTTTTAACAAACTGCTTCATCGTATTCTTTATCAAAGCCTCATCATACTTACCGGCAAAAGCCACACTCGCCAGATAAAATACTTTTTCGGGGCTTGACTTACTGTAAATCATATGATAAAGAAAGAAGTCATGCAGTTCATAGGGGCCAATCAACTCTTCGGTTACTTGACTCATCTCTGACTCATCGCCTTTTACCGGGAGCAACTCAGGACTATATGGGGTATTTACAATGTCGGCAAGTACAGCAGCCAAACGCTCGCTCTGTGCTATATGGTTAGCGTACCAATTGGTAATAAGAGATACACAGGTCTTCGTAACAGTAGAATTAACACTATACATAGACATATGATCTCCATTAAACGTACACCATCCAAGAGCTATTTCCGACAAGTCTCCGGTACCAATCACAAGACCTTTATGCTTATTTGCAAGGTTCATAAGCAACTCGGTACGCTCACGCGCCTGAACATTTTCAAAGGTTGTATCGTGCTGGGTAGGATCTTGTCCGATTGCTTGAAAATGCTTCAAGCAAGCCTCCTTAATATCTATCTCCATAAAGGAGACACCAAGTTCCTTGCACATGATCACCGCATTATCATGAGTACGCGAGGAGGTACCAAAGCCCGGCATGGTCACCGCAAAAATTCCCTTTCGAGAAAGTCCTAATTTATCAAAAGCTGAGGCTGTAACTAATAGAGCCAAAGTAGAGTCCAATCCTCCAGAGATGCCAATCACGGCATGCTCGGCCTTTATATGACGCAAACGTTGCACTAAGCCACAGACCTGTATTTCAAACATTTCTGCACAACTTTCATTTTCGGGTATTTCTTCCGGTATGAAGGGGTTGCAGCGAATAGGCCGGTTCACAGGATAGGAGTCTTCAGCAGAGCGCAATTTAAATGGGATCTCTCTTACATCCTCTTGAGCAAAATGCGACACAGCACTCTTAAAGCTACTATTAGTCAACCGCTCGTTTTGTATCTGTGTTACATCTATATCGCTCACAATCATTCGTTCGGAATAGTCAAAGCGCTGCATTTCCTCCACTATCTTGCCTATTTCCGCAATGAATGCCTTACCGGTATAGACTAAATCGGTAGAACTCTCTCCATATCCGCTGGAGGCATATACATACCCATAAAGCCCTTGCGAAGAGAGACCGCTAATTAAGGAACGGAGATAGTTATGCTTTCCTACATTCTCATTGCTGGCACTCAAGTTAAAGATAATATGAGCTCCATACAATCCCAGTCGCGTACCCGGTGTATAGGGCGTCCACATATCCTCACATATTTCTATACCTATACCTACCTTACCGCTTCTGAATAGAATATTTTTTCCGATGGGTACCGTCTCATCCCCTATGGCTACCTCCTTGTATTGCAGTACTTCACTAGGAGAGAACCAACGCTTTTCCTGAAACTCCCTATAATTAGGAAGATAGGTTTTGGGAATAGCACCTAATATATGGCCGCTTTGGAAAACTACTGCACTATTAAAGAGCTTTTCTTCCACTCGAATGGGTATTCCTACAATTGCAAGCAACTCACAATCTGCTGTTTCTTTAACTAACTGCAAAAGGGCGTTGTAAGCCTCTTCTATCAGAAAAGGATGGAGTAGTAAATCTCCGGCTGTATAACCCGTAATGGACAATTCCGGGAATAGGATTATCTCTACGCCCTCTTTATCTGCCTGTCGGATCATACTTGCAATGCGATCCACATTATAGTAGCAATCTGCTACTTTTACATAAGGTACTGCTGCAGCGACCTTGACAAATCCATGTTTCATATATGCATTCCCTATCTATCAGTAACCCATTTCTTTCTATCGCTGAGTAAATCTTCTGTAAAGTTACTTATTCACGACATAATAATGATTGATAAAGCGAATTGCCTCCTCAATCAATGTATCCTTATCTGCGGCTACATCCTCATCTTTCAGCATCACGACTTTATCCGGAGCTATACCAAACTCAATATGCTTATCTTGTAGATCCGTTGTTACACTAGATGAATAGCGTACAGCCCATCCATTGGGAAGCTCGCTCGAACGTGGCAACCCGCCACCTCCTCCTGTGGTATCTCCCAACAACGTAGCATAAGGCATTTCTTTCATATAGAGAGCGAAATCATTTGCGGCACTATACATTCCGCGATTGGTTAGTACCACAACAGGGCGTAACCATCGAATGCTTGTATGAAGGGTATCTATCGCCAACTCATGGCGTTCAGAGAAATCATGATGTCCCTTTCCTGACTTATAGCGCATATACCCTACCGGAGTGCGCTTCTCAGCAAAATGAGCAGCCAAAAGCTCTGCATAGCTCACACTACCGCCTCCATTATCACGCACATCCAAGATAATACCTTTACAATCCTTGAAGTGTAAAAACAGATAACCTATGTTGCCGGCTCCTATAGGGGAAGCAAAGCTATCATATACCATCAAGCCTATTCTATCTTTCGCATGACCATTGTAAGAGATCTTGTTGTATGCAATACCTGCTGCGGTACGATAATCCTCTCCCAAATATAAATTTCTTACACGGTTGTCTATATTAGAAGGATAATTCTTGTACCAACCCTTATAGCGACTTATATCGAAAGGGGTCAAAAGATTGACATGACCATCTTTTAATTCATTTACCAATAGCGCCATCGCATCAAACAGCTCATCACTATTCTTTGCAGCTCGTACAGCGGGCAGGTATTTATCATACATATCTTCCCAAGTACTATCCGAAGGGAGCTTTTCATCAAAGTAACAATAGCCCTCATCCAATATAGTCCACAGCGCACGATAGTTCGTCACAGCGTCTTGCGTGTACTCTCTCTCTGTAGAGCAGGAGGCACAGCACAATAAAACCGAAGCAACTAGTACAAATTCTCCCAGTTTTCTCATAATTCAAAAGGCTTGAATAAATATGGTGCCGCTTTATCTGAAGATGCGGCACGACGCCCACGGAACCATAAAGTCTCAAAACTAATACCCACCATTCCCATATGGGTAATGCCACTTCTCTTCCGATCGCTTATTCGCGCTATATCAGCATTCATTTTGTAGCCTAATTGAAGAGTAAGTACGTTCCATAAAGGCACATCCACTGTAAAAGCGAGTATAGACTGCAACTGATTACCCCAATGCGTAAAAAGCGCAGAATGAATAAACCCTTTATCCACAAACTCTTGCTCAAAATAGCTCTCCGCATAGCCAATTTTATTGCCTACTCCTATCGTATTGATATTTGCATAAAGCCTAAAAGCTATGGGCCATTTGTAGGAGGGCACACGCCAACCGACTAATACAGCAGCAGTCAAATTAGCTTTTGCATCTACCGAGACGGGATTGTTGCCGTTACGAGAATGCGACCTTGTTCCTCCCGAAATGCAAATTCCCGGGCCCACAGCTAAACTAAAGCCGTGAGGCAAAAACAAACGATACATTACCTCCGGAATAAGCTCTGTACGAAAATAGTCAATTGAAGCATTCCCTGCAGGATTCAATACATGAGCATACTGCAGATCTGTAGCCAAGCGAAGCATCCACGGAGAGTCTTTCATAAGAGGGAACTCTCCCTCGCCTGTTAAGGAATAGCTTGTACCTCCATATCGTAGAGGACTCAACCACTCATCTGTAATCAATACTCCCCCTACTCCACCCTTAAAAGAAAGGTAAGTGGTTGTACTCTTAGGCGCCTCTTGGGAAAAGAGACCGAAAGCACTACTGAGTAAAAGAATCAAAAAAATGAAAGTTTGTTTCATATTCCATCGTCTTCAGTCACATCCTCAGAAGCCTGGGCTATTAATTCAATATCTGCCACTTCATAAGTAGAGAGACGCTTTCCCTTAGCTGCAACCCCTTTAACACCAACGAAGTCAACGACATCTATACTTTCTTGAGGTCTATGTTCATCCTTACCTCCATAACGTAGCTGCAATATAGGCTCCGCTGCATCACTCATACATACGAATACATTTTCTTCACCCTGCAGTGCAAATGGCTTTGCCCGATCGGTCAATTGGAAGCGTTTGAGGTAGGGGTACTGAGTCGGGCCCATTCTATACACTACACTCCATACTTTATTAGGATCAAAACGCTCTACTCTAAGCGGTTCGGAGGGGAAATGAACACTTTCGTCTACCTCTGTTGTATAGTAGAGTCCATCATTACGAACTACTAAAATCTTATCTCCTGCTTCAAACTCGCCTAAGTAGGTACCCTGTCCATCAAAGTTGATCCGTAATACATCCTTATCAAACCAAACCTTTCGTCCGCCAAGAGTTGAGGCCCCTTTTTCCTTCAGTGTAATTCGTTGAATTGATGCCCGCGTAACTAAATTACCACGGCTTTGACGCCCCTTGATAAGAATCTCGCTAAAGTCCTTCTCAAATACCAAATTTCGCATTCTCAGCTGCTGCTTCAATGTAATACGCACTGTCTCAGCCTCCCCATTAGGATTCGCTGAAAAGTAAAGTACTCTCGACCCCTTCTCTGCGGTTGTCAGATCGTACTCTTTGTCGCGTACCATCCCCGTTACACAAAACCGCTTAATAAAGGAGGATCCTTGCGCACCACTCCGGTAAATCACATTGTATATAGTACGCTTATCATTACGCACATAGCGATCTATGTGGATTACTTCCTTTCCGCCAAGGAACTTTTTTTCCTCTATTTTAGTAATCAAGTAAGTGCCGTCTCTAAAGAAAATAATCATATCATCCAAGAGAGAGCATTCAGCTACGAACTCTCCATTCTTAATCTGAGTGCCGGCAAAACCGCCTTCACGATCGAAGTAGAGTTTTTCGGTCGCTTCTATCACCTTCGTTGCCTCTATATTAGAGAAGCGTGTTATCTCTGTTTTACGCTGACAATCAGAAAAATACTCTTCTATAAGACGATGGTAATAAGCGATTGTATAATCTGTAATGTGGATGATATCATACTCCACTTGCTCCAGCTCTTTTTCAATGCGCAGGATCTTCTTGTCATGAGCAAGGCGATTGAAGCGCAAGATACGAGCCATTTTAATCTCTAAGAGTCGTTTCAGGTCCTCGCGTTTGATTGGCCTTACAAAGACTAAGTCCGGCATGGCCAAAATACGCTCTTTTATATAATCCAAAGCCTCCGTTTCGTTAGCAGCATCTTCAAACGGCTTCTCTTTATAAATACGCTCCTCAATAAATATACGCTCCAAAGAAGCGGCTACATGTCCCTCTTGCAGCACCTCACGGCGATGCTCCAGCTCCTCCTTAAGAAGAGAAACAGTGCAATCGGCACTATACTTAAGCAAGTCCGATATACCCAAGAAACAGGGTTTTCCGTCGCGTATGACACATGCATTGGGAGAAAGAGGCACCTCACAATCCGTAAAAGCATATAGACCATCTATCGTCTTGTCGGTAGAGACTCCTTGTGGCAGTTGAATACGGATATCGGCTTCCTGAGCCGTCATGTCGTCGATGTGCTTTACTTTAATCTGCCCTTTGTCGTTGGCACGTAGGATAGAGTCAATAAGTGTAGAAGTAGTCTTCCCATAAGGGAGAGAAGTAATGCTAAGCTGCCGCTCTCCAATCCGCTCTATTCGGGCACGGCTCTTTAGTTGCCCTCCGCGACGCCCATCGTTATAGCGATCTACATCAAGCAATCCACCGGTAGGAAAGTCAGGATAAAGCTCAAAACTTTTATTCTCCAGATAAGCAATAGAAGCCTCTAAAAGCTCTTTAGGGTTATGCGGATATATCTTAGAGGATAAGCCTACTGCTATTCCCTCCGCACCCTGAGCCAATAGCAAAGGGAAGCGCACAGGCAAGCAGACCGGCTCTTCAGCTGTAGCATCATAGGTAGGCTTCATCTCTGTTATATCGTCATCAAAAGCCACTTCCAAAGCAAATGGTGACAATTTAGCTTCGATATAACGTCCTGCCGCAGCCTCGTCTCCGGTGAGAATATTTCCCCAGTTCCCTTGCGTATCAATCAGCAGACCTTTTTGTCCCAACTGCACCAACGCATCATTGATTGAAGCATCGCCGTGAGGGTGGTAAGCCATCGTCTGCCCCACTATTTTGGCAACCTTATGCAGGTGCCCATTTTCGAAGAGATGCATCGCATAGAGCACACGGCGCTGCACAGGCTTTAGCCCATCCTCAATATGAGGAATGGCTCGCTCTAAGATCACGTAGGAAGCATAATCCAAGAACCAAGTACGGTACATACCGGGCAACGTGCGAATATCCTCCTCGACCGGCAAGGGAGAGCCATCTGACGAAACGGCATCATCAAGAGTATCATTTCCATCTTCGTCATCTATCCCGTCCACGTTCTCTGAGGGTTCTTTAAAGCTCTTTTCCTCATGAAGCGAATTATCCAACGAAGATTCGTCTTGTATCCCCTGATCCGAAGAGTTTTTTCCAAATAGTCCCGCGTCTTCTCTTTCTTCTTCTGTCATCTTTTTATGTGATTCTCTATCCCTTGCAAAATTACTGCTTTCTTGCGATTAGTAGGAACAGTGCCGCTATCACTAACTGCACACTGTAGAAACTACCGCTTAGTATAGTCCGATGCCATACTAAATAAGAAGCTTACTCCCTACTGCAAAGCATTTTATAAGCCATAGCTAAAAAGCGACGTCCCAACTCATCATGGTTAGCAAGCGTCTCATAGGAAAGGTCCTCACTCAGCACACTCTGTGGCACATCTTCGGGAACTTCTCCTCGGCAGGAAGCTTGGTAATCCTTCTGCCATGCTCCGTAATAATATTGCTCTAAGAGCTTAAATTCCTCTTCTGCTTGCTCCACCTCTTCCACTAAAGCACTTGCACGAGCATATAGAGCGTCCAAAGCGTTCATACGCTCCGCCATTTCACGGATACGTTGCAGTCTTTTCTCATCTAACATACTATCTACTCTTTTTAATAACTTGTGCTACCTCCTTATTCAAGTAAAGTGTACTATTCTTGTCTACCCAAATAGCACTATTAGGCTGAATGATCACTTTTTGTTTGCCTCGCTTAAAGTCTTTTTGGCTTCCCAATTCCATGCGGCGTGTATAGGGGTATATACGCACTTCTCGTTTGCCACTAAGGGTAAAGGTCAAATAATCAGGATGCTTTTGCTCGCCCACAATGCGCAGCTTTTGATCGGGGAAAACTTCCTCAAAGGGTGCATAAGCCGTATGAGTCAGTTCATTGAGCCTTCCCTGCAGGCCCCACAAACCGCACAAGTAGCTGTTCACCTCTGTATTGAGCAGTACTCCTTGAGGTCGCTCTCCATAAGGAAGGTAGATACCCAAGAAAACCTCTTCGCCCGTATGCCCATGCGTAGTAAATCCAAAGTGCATTCTACTTCGATAAATAGCAGCTACTGCATCCGAAAGAGCCGTACCATACATACTACTGGTCACCGCTAACGAATCCAAGGGAGAATGCCTATAGTCGTGCGCTGTATAGAGAAGATGCAAATCATCCTCGTTCAATGTAATACCGGCAAAAGTGCGAAAGAGTTCTTCGGCACGATCCGAGTCTGCCGCATTAAGTTGCTGTGCCATTCCACTGGCTGTAAGACGAATAGAGGTAAGTAACCCGAAAAGCTCTTCCGCCTTGGCTTTGTCGTAATGCCTCAGCGTTGCTTCTCCGATGCTAAGGCCACTATTGCCATGATCCGGCACTACCAGCACCATGGTCTCGCCATTGCTTTTGGCAAATTCTATTGCTGTGCGCACCGCACGATCAAAAGCGAGCATTTCAGTTGCTATTCCTACAGGATCATTGGCATGAGCTGCCCAATCCACCTTACTTCCCTCTACCATAAGAAAGAAGCCCTTATCATTTTCCTCTGACAAGCAGGCCAATGCTTTTGCGGTCATCTCTGCTAAAGAGGGGACAGCTGTAGTATCTCGATCCAAATCGTAAGGCATTCCCATCGGACTATAAAGAGACCAAAGTCGCTTTCCCCGATAAGCCCGCATTGCCGGCAGATCATCTTCAATCAGATCTATTTGCTGCGAGGAGAGTAGACTTCGCATAGTACCATCCATCAATGAAACGCCCCCACCGATTAACACATCCACCGGCAGAGAGGCCATTTGTGGAGCAATTACGTCGTACCTCTTGCGACTATAGGTATGTGCCACACAGTCGGCAGGTGTAGCATGAGGGAACTCGCAAGTCACAACCAAGCCGACACGCTTATTCAGCAACCACTTACCTGCCTCGGCAAGGGTTACGGCCGGGCGGTATGCCATTGTCTTATCCACCGGCACGATATCATGATCTGTTGCTACCGGATAAGTAGAAATAAAGCCCGTTTGACTCACCACACCGCTCATATAACAAGAGGTAGTGGGCGCCGAATCTCCAATCGGAGCATCGGAGGAATGGGTAATAACGGACCCACACATCAGCTCGTCTATGGCAAGATGCTGTTGGGAAGGTGCCAAATAGCGTTGATACCAACGAGCAAGGGAGAGCGTGGAAAGTGAGGTTCCATCCGGGATCATTACGATAATGTTCTTCACCGGTGCAATACTATCCGGCAGAGCAGCATTAAGCGGATGACAAGTAAGGGCAATCATAACGACTGCCACAGCAGGGGAAAGAAGTTTAAGGAGTGCTTTTCTATTCATAGCGTTCTTCAATATTTATTTTTCTCTCGCAAAGATAATGACTAATCCTTGCAGAATAAATAACAAGAGCCGATACCCCTCTGAGGTTGGAACAACATGCCATGCGATACAGCTGAAGACAATCAGAGTTTGCCCTACTTGACAAGCGCACCGCTCCCGATTGGGTTGCCGCTCAAGGCGTCATCCGATAAACATGATATTTTCTCTTTTCCATCCTCCGCTTATCATTTAATTCGGAAAAGATATAGGTATTTACAAACATTCAATGCGAATTAACTACCTTTACCGAGCGGACGAGTAACATTCTTCGTACCTCTCCGACAATTGAGTAAGAGGCTATGAATATGAATACAGATCAAGACAACCAATGGAGTGCTTCCGACTTGGAGCAATTTGCTGAGGCAGGTATTAGCGAAAGCGAAGCCATGCGCCAATTGAAGCTACTCCGAGAGGGGGCTCCCTTTGCAGATGTAGTAGCTGCAGCAACTGCCGAGCATGGCATTATGTGCATCTCCAGAGATGAAGAGGTGGGCTATTTAGAGCTTTGGGAACAGTACCGGCAAAGCAGAAATGCATCAGTACTAAAGTTTGTGCCGGCAAGTGGTGCGGCGAGCCGTATGTTCAAGATGCTTTTCCCTATTCTGGAGAGCGATGAGAATACACCGCTAACGGAAGAACAGCAAACTTTCTTTGATCACATTGAGGACTTCGCCTTTGCACAAGGACTCAACGAGACGACGCTCCGCAAGGCATGGATGAGCGTAAGCAAACTAATGGAAACCGGCCGCTACAAAGAGCTGGTCGAATTGCTGCTCACCGACAAGGGCATGAACTATGGTGCCACACCCAAAGGGATGATTTATTTTCATCGCTATGACCATGAGCGACGCAGTGCCGCTGTAGAGCATTTGGTCGAGGGTGCTTATTATATCAAGGACCGCAATGGCAATGTAGCCATCCACTTTACTGTTTCACCTTCCGGCTTGGAGCAGTTCAAGTCGCACATTGAGCGCTATCGCCCCAAAGTAGAAGATGCGCTCGGCGTGCTCTTCGATATAAGCTATTCAACCCAGAGCCCCTCTACCGATACCATTGCTATTGATCTATCGGGGAAACCCTTCCGTAATGAGGATGGTTCTCTGCTGCTCCGTCCCGGTGGACATGGATCACTCATAAAGAACCTCAATGAGCAAGAAGCGGAAGTAATATTCATCAAGAATATAGACAACGTTACGCCCGACTACTTAAAAGGCAACACTATTCGCTACAAAAAGCTACTCGGGGGTATTCTCCTGGCTACCGTAAATCAGATCAAAGCCTACTTAGAGCTGTTGGATCGTCCACGTACCTCTCGTACCCAGTTGGAAGAAATGCAGCGCTTCCTAAAAGAAAAGCTTTGTATCGAACTCAACACCAATGAGGAGACCTCCGACAAAGATCTTACTCATATGATTCGCGAAAAGCTCAATAGGCCGGTACGCGTGTGCGGCATGGTAAAGAACGAGGGAGAGCCGGGCGGAGGCCCTTATATTGTACGAGATGCTGACGGCTCTACTTCACTCCAAATACTGGAAAGCTCTCAAATAGACAAAGGGAATGAACGAATTCGCTCCTTGTGGCAAACGAACGGGTTCTTCAATCCCGTTGATTTGGTCTGCTATACCCGCAATTACAAAAACGAGCACTTTGACCTACACTCTTTTGTAAATCACAAGAGTGCTTTTCTCTCGCAAAAGAGCAAGGAGGGGAGAGAGCTGATTGCCTTAGAGCATCCCGGCCTATGGAACGGAGCTATGTACTACTGGAATACGCTATTCGTAGAAGTACCGGCGGATACCTTTACACCGGTTAAAACAGTGTTGGATCTGCTGCGTCCCGAGCATCAACCCATCCCAATGGAAAGCTAATTACATCAAAATCTATTATACCCATGACAAAATCAAATAACCGTATCACTGAGCGCGTAGCGTCGTTACGCAGCGCCATGAAAGAGCAGGGCTTCGATGCCTATATCATACCCTCCGGTGATGGTCACTTAGGCGAGT
>QWCK01003430.1_pt1 | contig 17390 bp, 15 predicted proteins | sample 1972571 | NCBI WGS metagenome assembly QWCK01 (sample SAMN09866710, study PRJNA288562) | Human gut metagenome isolate term2_stool, whole genome shotgun sequencing... | isolation source: gut | host: Homo sapiens | place: USA: California
TTACGTGCTTCAAACTGACTGCCTAACATCTGGTTGGCTCTTACTACTACTTCGTTGATCTGATGTAAAGAGTCGGTCATGGCATTAGACGTTTTAGGTGTGCCTACGTTTTTTTGGGCATACCCAATGCATGGAGTCAGTGTGACAAACAGAGACAGCATTTTTATTTTAGTATACATAATGGGGATAAATCTATTCTTTTATTGTACTAAATTTTCCTCTTCAAACACCTGTGTATAAATGATATGTGAGATTTATTTCTTAATAATGGATATTTCTGATGCAAAATTACAATATCCCAAAACATCACGCAATACCTATTATTGGGTATTTTATGTATATAAAGTTGCTATCATCCTCTTTTTGGAAGACCTTGGTTTTCAAATACCTATTATTGGGTATTTTATGTATATAAAGTTGCTATCATCCTCTCTTAGAAAGATCTTGGTTTTCAAATAGTATTCTTGCACATGATTTTAGAGTTTTCGGTAATAATCTTGTCACATCTAACTTATTCGTTTTCCTTGATATGTAGAAAAACTCAAATTTTTACGAAAGAATCAACTATCAAATCTAAATCTGCAATTTTAGGAAATTTATAAATAAGCAAGTGTATTATATATTCACTTGCGAAACTTCAGTTTTTATTTTATCCTCAAATCCGCAACTAAGCCCTTCAACGTCCTTCTTGCGTGTACATGTCCGCTCATTACCGAATTATCAGATAAATTGAGGCTGAAATACCCACTTCTGCCTACAATATCCCCTTACCCCACAATGTGACTTGAGGCAATACACAATATCATTCCCATAAGTTGTAGGCATTATCCAAAATCAGTCTGGAAAGCATCTGCGTAAGCATTATTACAGGTATAGATATTCAGCACATACCGCCTTGATGTCCTGATCCACTTGGCTGGTACTGAGATAAACCTGAATACAAAGGCTTTTATGCGACTTGTTGCATTGAGTCCGAACTTCTTGTATGTAGGCTTTGTATCATACTTCTCTGTTTCTATGAACTGATGGTCGAAATCAGCATCATACATCTCACCCTCTTTCAGTTGCCCAGATGCAACTATACAATTGAGCAATAAAGTATTGAGCGTGTCAGCCGTATTGAAATCGTAGGTCTTGCCCATATCTGATGTATATGAAATGTTTTCTTTCGTCAACTCCTTTATCGCTCTGAGGATAGTATCAGAGCTACAAGTGCGAAGTGTCGGATGAAGCGAGAGGTGGTTCATCAAATGAGTAGTGACATCCTTGGGTACATAAACCGCCACAGAAGTAGATACTCATAAGAGAACGGATGATTTCGCTGTACTGATAACCGAAGGTTTTCGTTAACCCAGATGAGCAGACCCTAAGTAATAAAAACATTTATTAGTGATTATACATGCGTTATAATGTATCTTTGCAACCGAGTTGCAAAAGTTATTTCGTATTTTTGCAGCCAAATATGAAATTGATAGCATACATCCTGAGCATTTACGTCTTTTTGTTGGCAGTGATTCCCTGTCAATGCAAGGAAGTTGTGTATGCACAAATTCAACATACAGAATCTGTGGCAGAATTCCATTCTGTCAACAATTACGAGGGTGGCATGCAGAAGTTTAAAGCTGGTATGTGCTCACCTTTCTGTGCAGATGCCAGAGTGCATGCTTTCACCTTATACGTAACTAACGATTCTTTCCAACTATCCAATTTTGCGGCTATTGTAACAAATCCGCAAATAGTTCATTATGAGGCTGTTCTTCTGCAGGCGTATACTGCGGGCGTATGGCATCCACCTATAGCTTTGATGTTTTATCCTTGTTCTTTTTTGATAAAACATTAATAGCTAATCCATCATGTTTGAAAAAATCATCAATTTTTCCATACGGAACAAATTGGTGATTGGTATCATGACATTGCTTCTTATAGTATGGGGAGTCGTGTCACTGAGCCAATTGCCATTTGATTCCACACCTGATATTACCAATAATCAGGTACAAGTCATCACTCAAGCTCCCACGCTTGGCGCAGAGGAGGTTGAGCAGTACGTAACCACGCCACTTGAAATGGCTTTTGCCAACATTCCCGATATTGTGGAGCGTAGAAGTATCAGTCGCAGCGGATTGAGCGTTGTGACGCTCGTATTTCGCGACAATGTAGACATTTACTGGGCGCGTCAGCAGGTGAGCCAACAGCTGAAGGAGGCAGAGGAGGAGATTCCACGCGGAGCAGGTAAGGTGAGCTTGGCTCCTATCTCCACTGGACTCGGCGAGATTTACCAATACACCATTCATCCAGAGAAAGGATATGAGAACAAATTCTCTCTATCAGACATCCGCACCGTACAAGACTGGATTGTACGAAAGCAGTTTGCAGGTACCGAAGGTGTGGCCGAGGTGAACGGATGGGGCGGCTATGTAAAGCAATACGAAGTAGCCATTAATCCCGACCGTCTTGCCTCGTTCGGTCTCACGGTGGTCGATCTTTATAAAGCCATAGAAGGTAATAATGAGAATACGGGTGGCAGTTATATAGAACAAGGCAACAGTCAGTATTTTATCCGTGGTATTGGACTGGCGCACACGTTGGATGATATTCGGCAAATTCCCGTAAAGACTGTCAATAGTGTTCCTGTGCTTGTGAGTGATGTAGCAGAAGTGCGATATGGTTCGGCTATGCGTTATGGAGCTGTAACACGCAATGGTGAAGGCGAAGTGGTGAGTGGTATCACATTGATGCTCAAGGGAGAGAACTTCCGACAAGTCATCAAAAACGTAAAGGAACGCATGGATCAAGTGCAGAAGAGCTTGCCCAAAGGCTTGGTCATTGACCCGTTCATAGACCGCACGCAGTTGGTAGACCGCGTGACGTTCACTATCACCGAGAACTTGGTACTGGGTTTACTCATCGTGATGTTTGTACTCATGCTATTTTTGGGCAATATTCGAGCAGGATTAGTGGCAGCATCGGTCATTCCGCTTGCCATGCTCTTTGCTTTCGGTATGATGAAGGCTTTCGGTGTGGGAGGCAACTTGATGAGTCTTGGTGCGCTCGACTTTGGAATTATTGTCGATGGTGCAGTCATTATCGTGGAGTGTATCACCACCTATATAGTCTCTCATGGCAAGAGTATCAATAAAAGTGTACTTTCGCAGGACGATATGGATTATGTGGTAAGTATGGGTGCCAACAAGATACGTAAGAGTGCTGCATTTGGCGAAATTATCATCATGACAGTCTACGTGCCCCTCTTCACATTGGTAGGCATCGAAGGAAAAATGTTCAGACCGATGGCAATGACAGTATTCTTTGCTGTTCTCGGAGCGTTTATTCTCTCGCTCACGTATGTTCCTGCTGCCAGTGCATTGTTTCTATCACGAAAAACGGAGCATGGAAAGAATTTCTCTGACCGTATGATGCATCGTATCAGTGAGGTTTATTTACCATTACTACGCGTCAGTCTTAAGCACAGCAAAGTCATCGTGGCAACAGGTATTGCCCTACTCGCCGTAGCCTTATTTATCTTCTCGCGCATGGGCGGCGAGTTTATTCCCAATTTAGAAGAAGGCGACCTCTGCGCCGAAGTAAGCATGAAGCAGGGCACGAGTCTGTCGAGGATGATAGCCAAAACCACAGAGGCAGAGAAAATACTGAAGAAGCGTTTCCCTGAGGTGAAACAGGTGGTGACGCGCATCGGTAGTTCGGAAATTCCCACCGACCCCATGCCTATGGAGCGTGGCGACATGATGATACAACTCAAGCCCAAGAGTGAATGGACGAGTGCTAAAACGCAGGCAGAACTTTCTGAAAAGATGGAGGAGGCAATGAGTGAGGTAGGGGGATTGCGTATGGAAATGTCGCAACCCATACAGATGCGTACCAACGAACTCATTACGGGTGTAAAGCAAGATGTTGCCATCAATATCTATGGCAACAACATCGACTCGCTGGCAAACATTGCTAAGCGTGTGGCAGAGAAAATAGAAAATGTGGAGGGTGTCGGGACGCCTATCGTGGAGCGTGTGTCGGGACTGCCACAGTTGCAAGTCATTTACGATCGTAGTCGCCTATCGGCTTACGGAATATCCATCAAGGAAGCGAATAGCACGCTGGAATCAGCTTTCGCTGGAACAACGGCAGGCAGTATTTTCGAGGAAGACAAGAAATTTGACATCGTGTTGCGCTTGGACGAGAAGATGCGCAATAAGATTGAAACCTTACAGAACCTACTGCTCACCGTGCCAAGCGGGGGAACCGTACCTTTGTCGCAAGTGGCAGAGATAAAATATGTAAGTACACCATCGCAGATTACCCACGACGAGGGGCAGCGACGCATCTATGTGGGCTTCAACGTGCGAGGCAGGGATGTGGAGACAACCATTGCCGATATAGAGAAAAAGTTGGACACTGAATTGCAGTTGCCAACAGGCTATCATTACACCTACGGCGGACAGTTTAAGAATCTCAAGGAGGCAAAGGCACGTCTTTTGGTTGCTGTACCAGCTGCATTAATCATCATTCTCTTCCTCCTTTTCTTCACACTGCGCAGCATGCGTGAGATATTGATTGTGTTCACCGAAATTCCGCTTGCAGCCATCGGTGGTATCCTCGCCCTATGGTTGCGCGGCATACCTTTCAGCATCTCTGCCGGTGTTGGCTTTATTGCTCTGTTCGGCGTTGTGGTGCTTAACGGTATTGTGCTCATCAACCAGTTCGACGAGCTCAAGCGTAAGGGTATCACCGACATCAACCGTTGTATCATCAACGGCTGTATGGAACGCCTGCGCCCCGTGCTGATGACAGCACTCGTGGCTTCGCTCGGCTTCCTGCCCATGGCCATCTCGACAGGCGACGGTGCTGAGGTGCAACGACCTCTTGCCACGGTGGTCATCGGTGGTCTGCTCATTGCCACCATTCTCACGCTTGTGGTGTTGCCCTCTATGTACAAAATCTTTTCAAAGATAACAAAGACAAAATAGATATGAAGAAACAATATATCATTTTCAGCCTATTCCTCTTTCTTCCCATCTTAGTATCGGCACAAAGCCGACAGATGACGTTGCAAGAGGTGTTGGCAATGGCTGCCGAGCGTAGCCTAACATTGCAGCGCTCACGTATGGAGGTGGATAAGACCCGTATCCTTCAAGGTACTGCTTTTCATCTGGATGCCACATCCGTGTCGCTCTCTCAGGATCCCACCAGTGGCGGAAGTCCCGACAATGCCATCACGGTGAGTCAGTCGTTTGCTCTACCTAGTGTTTATTCTGCTAGACGCTCATTGCTCAAATCCGAAACCAGCGCTGCCCAAAGTCGATTGGCGGTGAGCGAGAATGAGCTGCGACGAGAGGTGAGCTTGGCTTTCTACGACTTGCTCTACGCACAGGACGTGTTACACATTTATGCCCGTCAAGACAGTATCTATAAAAATTTCAACCGTGTGGCAGAGGCTAAACTCGGATCAGGAGAGACTGGACGATTAGAACAGATGAATGCAATCCGACTGAAACAGGAGAACGACATCAAAAGTGACATTGCGCAGCGCGACTTTCTCACTGCCCAATTACAGTTGATGAAGTGGCTCAATACCGATACGCTGGTGATACCTCTTGCCACAGCGACTAATGAACTCATATTTGCCGACCATTCCATTGCAGACGTTCCCCTCCTCGCCTTAGCGAAGAGTCAAGAAGAAGTTGCCAACCGACAACTGAAATTGGAGAAACGCAACGGACTGCCCACATTTTCTGTGGGAGCTAGCGTGCAGACCGTCATCAAGGGATTCAATCCCTACAACATTGACCGCAGCGCGTATGGCGGTGGCAACTTTATGGGCTTCTCCGTGGGAGTGAACATCCCCTTAGCATTCGGTGCACAAAAGGCGCAGGTGAAGGCGGCTCGCAAGGAAGTGGAGATGGCACAACTCAACGTGCGCAATCAGGAGTACGTGCTCCGCAAAACCTACGATGCAGCCTATAACAACTATGTGTCGGCACACAAAGCCTACAATTATTATCAAAAAATAGGAGTGCCCCAAGCTCGCGAGATGGAACGAATCTCTAAGGTGAGTTATGAATATGGACAGATCGGTTATGTGGAGTTAATGCAAAACCTACAGAGTGCATTGGAGGTTTGGAAAGACTTTGCTGATGCTACTCGCCAATATAATAAAGCTATTGTTGAACTGAATTATCTTCAAGGAAAATGAGAAAAATAGGATTTTATCTACTGATACTGCTTGCCATGGTTATGGTGATAAGCTGTGGTAACGATAAGAAAAGTAACAAGGAAGAGAATGCTGCTTCCGAGAAAGTGGAAACAGAAGAAGGTGAAGAGGAAGCTGATGCTGATCCAGCACCCGACTTGAGTAAAACTGTTAATGTTGTGCGTGTGACAGGAACATTGGCACTCGATCCACAAAACAAAGCAGAGGTTTCTCCCATTGCAAGTGGGGTGGTGCGGCGCATCACAACTAGAGAAGGTATTAGAGTGCGCCGCGGTCAAGTGGTGGCTTATATAGAAAATACACAGATAGTCGAACTGCAACGACAGTATCTCACGGCTGTAAATGAGCTTTCTGCAGCCAAAACAGAACTTGCCCGACAGCACACACTGATGAAACAAGATGCAGGTGTGCTGAAAACTTTGCAGCAGGCTGAGTCGACCTATGCTATTGCTAATGCGCAAGTAGTAGGTATTGGACGTCAGTTGAGTCAGCTCGGCATGAATCCATCGTCAATATCAGCAGGCAAGCTCACCACTCTCATTCCTGTCACATCGCCCATCAGTGGTATTGTTGGGAAGGTAAAAATCTGTATGGGCAGCTTCGTGGACATCTCCACTTCGCTCATGACGGTGGTCAACAACGTAAACCTGCATTGCGACCTGAAAGTGTTTGAGAAAGATTTGCCCAAGGTGCGCATCGGGCAGATGGTGAAGCTGACGCTCACCAATGCCCCCGAGGTGACCTTCCGTGCTAAGGTCTACGACATCAACTCCGCCTTCGACAACGATTCCAAGTCGGTCACGGTGCATGCCCGTATCATTAACCACCCCGCTACCAAGCTATTGCCCGATATGTTTATCAATGGTGTGATAGAATGAAATAGGTTATTATGATGTTTCTTCTCATGGTCAGTACTCTCTTGTCAGTAGAGACGCAGACCATGAGCATAGATTCTTTGTCAGGAGCATCGCAGCGTTTTCTCAGGAAGAAACAAGCCACGCTCTCATTCAAATGGAACGACATTCTGAATAGGCGAAGGAACCTCAACCGTTCCGTTTCAGGTTACGGGTATCACGAGAGTTTCCGGCCACAGATACATAGTTATGCCCTCGTATCGCTGTGATACAGTTTTAGCCTTACCAAAAGTAAAACAGATAAAAATTCTCACAAACAGCAAAATCCTAATAAATGAGGATTGCAAAAACAAAAATAAAATCCTAATAAATAGGTATTGTGAAATCCAAACAAGACTCCTACCTTTGCAACTCAAAACAATTAATTTATTATCGAAAATGAAAATAGTAAAAAAATTAACATTACCAGTATTGGTATCCCTTGTGATGGGACTTGCCTCATGTAGCAGTGATGATAATACAGTTCATTACAGCACAAACTCCCTTAAAAATACAGAATTGATGACTGTGTTGAAATCGAAAGGTTATCAGTTCGACAAAGACGGTAAGTTGGAACTCAACGACTTGGCGGAGAAAACCACCGCATTGGATTTAAGCGGAACCAAACTCAAAGATCTCAGCGGACTTGACATTCTGCCCAACCTGAAAGACGTAAAACTCTCCAATAACGGGTATGGACCTGTTTTCGACTTCGCCCAGCTGCCAGCACAAATTACTGGTGTAGATTTGACAGGCAATGACATTCATAATTATAAGAATCTCGTGGATGTCAAAGTAGAAGAAAATGAAGAAGAAACGATTAAAAATCTTCATAACATTACCAAATTGTATTTGCCAGCAGAAGCTAAGTATAATGTAAAAGACCTTGTGCGTTTTTATCGTAAAAATAAAGAAGATATCGCATCAGGAAAGATTGATATGAAAATGGCAGATGAGAAAGGTAACTTACAAAAATATAACACGTTACGTAATATACCAAATAAAAAAGTTCTCGATGTCATCAAAGAGTCTTTCTCAAGTATTATGAGTTCAGACGGAAATCAAATAGATTTGAGTAAAAGGCTGAATAATGAGGAAAAAGTGAATGATTTTGGTTTATATGTAGAAAAAGAATCAGCATCTACATTCTTAGATGGAATACAATATATCATTGAAAATCCTTATTGGGAAGGTACAACTATCTCGATACAGTCTTTTGCAAATACCCACTCTCTTCCCTATATGGAAGTAGGTAGTAAGGTTCAGACGTTTATTCTTCGCAATGTAAAGACCAAAGGTATATGCTATGATTATGCTCATAATTTAACTTCTCTTTGGTTTGCCAGTGTGAGTGGTGTAAGTGATATAGATATTTCTCATAGCACTCTGTTTGGACAAAGAGATCCTAAATTAGAAGAAGATGGAGAGGGAGCGTCTGCTCTTTTATTGGTAGATTGTCCTGATTTGGTGTCATTAAAATATCCAGAACGAAATGATTTATGCGTATCTTCTATAGAATACATAGATCTTCCAAAGCTTTCAAATGCAGATTTGACTCCATTTAAGCAAATCACTAGTTTTTGTTTTAGTGCATTACCCTCTAATTGTAAGATAACTTACCCTAATCTCAGGTCATTCCCATCTGCTAAGCCTTATAAAACAGCCTTTGGATGTAACGAGGAAATATTTATGAGACCAGAAACTATAGATTTTATCAAGAAGTATTATATAAATAGTGACCCGAAAAAATTAACCTCACTAACATCAGCTTTAGGTGCAGATAAGTTAACAGGAGAGAAGGAATTAATTTTTTGGAGTTTTCTTGAAAAATATCTTAATAAATTAAAATAATTAAGATTTTAGATTATGAAAAGTATTATATTTTCAGCCGTTTTAACGGTAATGTGTTTGTTTGGTCTTGTTTCGAACGTTAGTGCACAAGATTACAAGGGAACTTTGTCAAATGTTACAATGAATGGTAAGCATTTCAACAATGTTGAAAATCAAGTATTTTCTTTATCCGATCAAGGAAATGGTGTCTATTTATTAACTGGTCGGGTTCAAAAAATTGGTAAAATGCCTGGCACTATCAACATAGAATTGCAGGTCAGTATAGTAAATGGTATTATTACCCCCATAGAGATAGATCGTAAGGCAGGAGAATTAAGAATATTGGGTAAATTAGCCGTTTCTATTAAGCTTGGCAGTATTACTGGAAACTTGACAGATAATACTATTCACTTTGTTTTAGATACCTATGCAGGATGGAAAGCAGTACCAACATTTCCTGCATCTGTAACTTTTGATGGGAGTTTTTAGCTATAATGATGAAAAAGTTTGTTACGAATATAAGTTTATTTTGCCTTATTGCAGTTCTTTTTGCCGGATTCTCTTCTTGTAGTAGTGATGAGAATTTAGAACAGAAAGACCCGATAGAGGAATATTTCAATGAGGCAAAAAACATCTTGAATGGTGAGATTATCTTGTCTACCAAAGCTACGATGAGTGGGGTTGACAAAACATTATTGCCAAATGGATGTCCTACTAAATTTAGTTTTGATTGGGTGAACGATAAGACAATGAAACTTTCACTCGATGGTTTTACCGTGGGCAATATGCCTTTGACAATTTATTTCTTATGCCAATGTAAATTTATGCAACTTAATTCTTGGGAGAAAGATGAGTATAAAGGCGATGGCTGGTTAAAGTTCAAAGGTAAAGACGGTCAAGTTACTGGCAATCCTAAAGACCAAAGTGGGATAGAAAAAGGTAGCGGAGCTACTGTTATAGGATATTTGAATGTAAAAACTCATGAGATAAATTTCATCGTAAACTATAACATGATGAACGTGCGTTCCGAGTGTTTCTTGCAGACTATCGACAAGAACCGTATCAACAATTACGAAGCCGAGTTTGCCCAATACGAGAAGGACTTGGCAGCCTATAAGAAGGAACACGGATTGTAATACGTTACAAATATGATAATAAAGGAAGTGAGGGGCTGTGAGTGCTTTCACTTCCTTTTTCAAAAATAAAAAGAAACGATGCAGAAGAAAGGATTCTTATTCTTACTCCTTTGCCTGCTTTTGGCGATAAGCGCACAGGCACAGCGCATGGTAAGGATAACCATACTTGAAAAAGATACGCAGCAACCTTTGGTAGGGGCTACTGTGCAATATGCCACGAGCAAAGAGATGTTGGATGTTAAGAATGCCATTACCGACATTGATGGCAAGGTGATATTAAGTATAGAAAAGGGAAAGGAAATATACTATAATGTCCATGCAACGGGCTTCGTCCCCGTAAAAGGAAGTGTGCCGCCACAGGAAAACAACATAAAGATTGTTATGCGCGAAGACGTGCTGCACCTGAACGATGTCGTTGTAACAGGTTCACGAACAGAGCGCCCCGTAAAACTGTCGCCCATCACCACACAGGTATTGGGCGGAAAGGCACTCGTTGATGCAGGGTACAGCGACCTACAACATGCCCTGCAACAAGAGACACCAGGACTCAACATTCAGAAAGTGGGTTTCGGCAACGAAATCTCAATGCAGGGACTGGATGCCCGCCACGTTCTCTTTCTGCAAGACGGTGAACGAATGACGGGCGATATGGCAGGCAATCTCGACTACGAACGCTTTAACCTGCACGCCATCGACCGTGTGGAGATTGTAAAGGGGGCCAGCAGTACGCTTTATGGCAGTCGCGCCTCGGGAGCGGTCATCAATCTTATATCGAAGAAAACCAATAAGCCATTGGACATACAAGCAGGATTGCGTTGGGCGCAGATGAATGAACGCAATTATACAAATCCAAGTCCAAAGGATTTTCTATATATGTTTGAGAAGAACAGCGACCGCCCCAACCTGCAAGCATGGCTTTCGGCAGGAATGAAGCACAAGGCTTTCACCTCACAAACCGACGTATGGTATAGCGAGAGCGATGCCTTTTATATGTATCAGGCGGAGAACGATAGTAAGACCTACACAAAGGAGGCTAACCCATTCCTCCCTCACGACATCACGCTAAACGGCATTGCCGTCCGTTCGCCAATGGGTATTGAGGGAACGGAGCATATCTCGGCAGCGCAGAAGTTCTATTACGAGCCCAACAGAAACCTGTCGGTACAGGTGTATGGATCGATGTTCTTCATGAACTCATACGACCTGATACAAGATATGACCTTCTCGCAGAGTCGCGACTTCATGGCAGGCGTTAAGGCGAAATATAATGTAAAAGACTGGTTTACCGTAAACCTTAGCATACACAACGATTTCTACGACCGTTTCAAACGGCACGAGCGTATCGATGAACGCAAAAAGGTGTACAAGAGCAAAATATTCGAGCCACGTCTCACACTGACAAGTACCTACTTTAGCGGACACAGCATCATACTTGGAGTGGAACATACTTCGGATGAACTCACCAGCGACCGATTTGTAAACCGTAAGATGACCACTCGGGCACTGCACGAGACGGAATACTTCCTGCAAGATGAATGGACGGCAAACAAGCATTGGATGCTGTCGACAGGCGTGCGCACTAACTTCTCGAAGGCATTCGGATTTATGTATATGCCAAAGATTGCAGTTAAATATTCGCCTGATGAGCATTGGGCAATACGTGCCAACTACTCCATAGGCTATCGTGCACCCAGCATCAAGGAACTGTTCTTCAATTGGGATCATCTCGGAATGTTCCAGATAAGGGGTAGCGAAGACCTGAAGCCAGAGAAGAACCATTATTTCTCTTTGGGAGCAGAATACACCCATAATGGTTTCTTCATGAATGTAAATGCTTACATTAATCAGTTCCGTAACAAGATAGAGGGCGTATGGCATATTTACGATATGCAGTACAACTTCGAATACACCAATCTCAGCAGTCAGCGTCTGTACGGAATCGAGGCTATCCTGAAGTGGCATTTCCTCGACCATTTTACCCTGAACGGAACTTACAGCTATGTAAACGTGAGCAAGCAGGCTGGTATACAAGTGAATACCACGTCGCCACATGCTGCCACGGCAAGCATCGACTATGTATATAACAAGCCTAACTACCGCTTGAAAACCATCTTTAGTGCTTCGCTTATGGGCGAGAAAAACTTTGATGTGCAAGATCGTGTGTGGGTGGAAGAACATCATAAGAGCTACGATGCCTATTTCCGCTGCACGCTGCCTACCTATGTACTCTGTAACTTGGCAGTGGTGCAGACATTCTACAACAAAGTGAAAGTTACGCTCGGAGTAGATAACATCTTCAACTATTTACCCCACACCTTGGGATCGGGCATCACTATGTTCAATGTTCCTGCCACCAGCGGTGCAAAGGGATATGTGCAAGTGGAGTTTCTTGTTGATGACATCGTAAAATCATTAAAAAGAAAGAAATGAGAAAATACATATTCATACTTTTCGCTTTAACGACAGCATTGTCCTCGTGCGTGAGTTACGATGCGGAGGAGTTTACGGGCAAAACGCTGCCAAGAGTTACGGGATACACCACCGGCGTTACCAACGATTGGCTGTACATCAATTTGCGCACAGGAAAAATATTCAACCTTGACAAGCCCAATGGCGACATTAAAGAGGGCGAACAGCGGGAGCGTACCGACTGGGACATTGCCTTTTGCGGCTACCGTATGCGAACGAATAGCGGAACATCGGGCAATGGAAAAGGCGGAGCTGCCGACTTAGGATACGGCAGTTACGACACTTGGAAAACGGTGGCGCAATTGCCAACCAATTTGCAATGGGTGGTGGATGACCATTCGGTATATATCACTATGTCGCAAAACGATTGGAACAAGTATCTCATCGCCAATAAACTCGACTTTAAACAGAATCCTTGGTTCGACCCCAATCGCGGTCCCGCATCGACACAGACAGATGCTAACCCCACATTGGCAAAAGCGATGACTTTTACAGGTCCACCGCCTGTATATGCACCCTCGTTTCACACCTACGTGGTACGCACTGCCGATGGACAGCGATATTTCAAACTACAGATTATCAGTTGGTACAAAGCCGATGTCGAAATAGGCGACACAGGCGGACAGATGAGTTATTATTGTGATGAGCTGAAATAGAGTTTACATTGGCTCTTTATATTATAAATGTGAAAATACAATTTTTATGAATAAGAAAATATACGAAATGCAGCGACACTTGCCTAAGATAGAGATGGAACGACTGCAATGTTTGGCTGACATCAAAAAGCAATACGCTTTTGGAACTATTTCGCTTGAGGAAGCCAAACGACAACTGAAAGAGAAAGTGGGCAAGCTGCAACCCTACCATTATGCCTTGATGGAGCAGACAATGACGGAAGAAGACTCTGAGGAGTGTTTCAAGGAAAATCTTTCCGAGCTCAACAAGCTATTGGAGGAGATGATGGATTACAGCATTCCAACTTTGCCTGATGATCACCCCATTCGTCACTACTATCGCGAGAATGAGGAGATGCGTCGCATACTGAATGCCGCCGAAGACTTGGTACAGTATCCTGTGATTAAGAATCAGTGGTTGGAACTGTTGGACAAAGCCTCTGCCTATCTCATACACTATACCCGAAAACAAAACCAGCTCTATCCGATACTTGAGAAGAAAGGATTTGACCGTCCCACCGTCACCATGTGGACCTTTGACGACATGATTTCCAACAGCGTGAAGAAGTTGAGTCCATTGCTTGAAGCTAACGATGAAGATACTTTTGTCGCACAAGTGAAAGAGCTGATACCCTATCTCCGCGACTTGATGGATAAAGAAGAGGCCATCCTCTATCCAACCTCGCTCGCCTTAATCAAAGAAGAGGAATTTGAGGAAATGAAGAGTGGAGACCAAGAGATAGGTTTTGCCTTTATCAACGTGGCAAAGACAGAGAAGAAAGATAACATCCGCCCTGCCGACGGCTTTGCCCAAGAACTGCAATCGCTGCTGGCGAAGTATGGCTATGCGGTGAAACACGACCAACCGTTAGACGTGACAACAGGCAAGCTCACGCTCGAGCAAATCAATCTCATCTACCAGCATTTGCCTTTCGACATCTCGTTTGTCAACGAAGATGAACTGGTGCAATTCTACTCAGACACCGACCATCGCATATTTCCTCGCTCTAAAAACGTGATAGGGCGAAAAGTAGAAAACTGCCATCCACGCAAGAGCGTGCACATCGTTCGTGAAATAGTGGAAAAGATGCGAAGCGGCGAACAGAACAAGGCGGAATTTTGGATTAACAAGCCTAATCTGTTTATCTATATCACTTATTATGCTGTGAGAAACAAGCAGGGCGATTTCAGAGGCATCCTTGAAGTGATGCAAGACTGTACTCGCATTCGTACTCTCACTGGGTCGCAGACGCTTCTCACATGGGCAGACGAAAAAGAGAAGTATGCCACACCGCCCACCGCTACAATAACCGACCCTATGGAAGCAGAGAAAGATGACGACAAACAGATAGCAGAGATTACCGAAGACACTATGCTCAAAGATCTTTTCTCTCAATATCCTGGTCTAAAGGAAGCCTTGGCTCAGCAATACGCACCTTTTAAAATGTTGCAAACAGCATTGGGAAAATTGATTCTGAAAAAGGCTACCATCAAGATGGCGGGAGAACGGTCTGGATTAGGAACACAAAAGCTCATCACGATGATACGGCAGACTATACATCGCATCAGTCAATCATAACATATCTCAATAATATGGAAAAGAAAGTAAGAGAATACTACTGGTGGCGCACCATCGCTTCATTTTTATTGGTGCTTTTTGCCATGCCCTTAGGTCATGCGTTAATGATATTGATGGAGAAGTTTATGAACGAGGGAGCCATGCACATCGCTGGTTTTATGATGGGCTTTGTAGGTTTAATTCTTGTCATTATCGGCGTGTTCGTAAAGGGAAGTACTCAGCAGACATTGTGGGGATTTTTGGGCGGACTGCTCTTTTGGACAGGCTGGGTGGAATTTCTCTTCCTCTATTACGCCCGTCGTTACGGTGTGCAGCCCGAGATTGAGAATGGGGTGGTGGTAACCAAACCAGAGTATCTCATCATGCCTGCCTCGTTCGGTCTGTGGATGATGGTGATGACAATGTATGTGTTTAGCACTCGTAACGGCTGCGACCTGATAACGTGGATTCAGAAAGTGTGCTTCCGCAATCAGCGTAAAATTATTGCAGCGCAGCCCATGACACGCCACACGAGTATCGTAACCTTTATGGAACTGAACATGATGCTATGGGGATTGTACCTTTTATTGATGTTCTGCTACGACAAGCATTTCCTTGGCGATCATCATCCCGTAACATTCCTTGTGGGTATAGGTTGTCTCGTGGGTTCGTTCTTCATGCTGCGCCGCCAGCTACGTCTTGCATCATGGGGAGCAAATATTCGCATGGCGATTGCCACGGTCATCGTGTTCTGGACGCCTGTGGAGATACTCGGACGTATTAACTTCTTCAAGGAGTTTTGGGTGGAACCCGAGAAATATGTATGGCAGATGGTGGTTATCCTTATAGTGTTTCTTTCGTTGGGTGTTTACCTATGGCTGAAGGGCAAACAACGCAGGAGAACCCAAGGTGAATGAGTTACAGAACTAACCACACGATTTTTATCAATAGTATTTTAACAATGAAGAAACAGATTTTTACTTTCTTTTTGTCGCTTATTCCTTTCATCGGTTGGGCGCAGGAACAGACGGCTTTGCCTTTCCATGAGGGCGACCACGAGGGCGGACTGTTCGTAGGCGGTGCCGTTACTTATTGGAACAACACGAAGACCAAAGCCACCACTTTGCAGCTTTATCCCGAAGTGGGCTGGCATTTTAACGAAACGTGGGCGGCGGGTATGATGCTGGGCTATGCCTTCGGCTCGGAGCGTGGCAAGGACGGGCGAGAGAACACTCACACCCTTAAACTCTCGCCTTTCGTGCGCTACTACTATCTGCACAAGGGACCATTCAACCTTTATTTAGACGGAGGCTTCGGCTACAACTACATCACGCCCGTAGGAACGGACGGCACCAACAAGCATCACGGCTTCGAGATTGGACTGCGCCCGGGCGTATGCGTAGATCTCACCAAGGGGCTATGCCTCTGTATGCGCATGGGCTTTGCAGGCTACCGCAAGAATTATTTCGCCGGTGAGGAACAAGAGATAGGCAACGATGGCTTCGGGCTTCGCTTTGCTCCCGAGGAGGGTGATGATAGGGTTGGAGCTGGAGTTTTGATATAAACGAAGGCGATTTCTCTCACTAAACATAATGCTATGCAGACATTGAAGACCGACATCAGGCAACGCATCCTTTCCGCGGCACACAGGGAATTTATCAGGAACGGCGTGAGGCAGACCTCCATTCGCACGGTGGCAACCCAAGCGGGAGTGGCGGTGGGCAACGTGTACCACTACTTCCGCAGCAAGGACGAGCTTTTCTGCGAGGTGATGCGACCGCTGCTCCGTGCCATCGACCGCTATATCCTCTCGCACAACGATGAGGAACACCTTTCCATCGACGTGTTCAACCTGCGGAAGCATCAGGACGCATACATACTTGCCATGCTCCAGCTCGTCAAGGACTTTCGTCCCGAGCTGCGGCTGTTGCTCTTCAATGCCGAGGGTACGTCGCTGGCAAACTACAAGGACAAAATCATCGACCACCAGATGCAGGTGGGTGTGGAATATCTCCGACTGATGAAGGAACGCTATCCGCACCTCGACATCAACATGTCGCCGTTCTTCCTGCACCTGACCTGCTCTGCGTGGCTGACTCTGTTTTGCGAACTCGTGGAGCATGAGGAATATAACGAGGAAGAAATTAGACTAGCTCTTCAACAGTACGTAACATACGGTATGGCAGGGTGGAAGGAGTTGATGAAACCATAAAATACCTATTTTGCAGCGTAAAAATACCTATTTTTCGGTATTGCCATTCTATCCCTCTCTTCGTATCTTTGCATCGTAAATATTGATAAGTATGTATAAATTGAAATGTCATCAAGGGCAAATGCCCTACACTGCGATACACGAGGCGCACCGTTCTTTACTTGGACGGTGCGCTTTTTTTTTGAACAAATTGAAACATCATTCATTATTGTACCCCCGAACCGTACTCAATACTGCTTTTTTCGTAGGAACATCATGAAACAGTAATATCATAACATTCAAACATAACAAATATGATCAAGACTCTCAAACGTTTAGGAGCTTACATGGGAGGGCGCAAATACTTGCTGCCATGCTCCGTAGCACTGTCGGCAGTCAACGGACTGCTGTCGCTTGTC
>QWCK01008459.1_pt1 | contig 17390 bp, 17 predicted proteins | sample 1972571 | NCBI WGS metagenome assembly QWCK01 (sample SAMN09866710, study PRJNA288562) | Human gut metagenome isolate term2_stool, whole genome shotgun sequencing... | isolation source: gut | host: Homo sapiens | place: USA: California
GAGATGGATCTGATCACAAGACGTGTGATCGCCAAACGCGAGGGAGAGAATGTCAGTGATAAAGTCCTGGCAGACTATGCAGATCCAAATTCAACAAATTATAAAGAAATGCTGGAAGAAATCCGTAAGGAGCTGAATTTCACATCACTGAAATTCCACAGACTTGATGATCTGAAAGCTTCCATTGGAATTTCACCATGTAAACTCTGTACCTATTGCTGGGATGGAAAAGAATAAGGAGTCTGACTGTCGGATAGTAACGAACAAGAAACAGAAGAGGAGATGCAGATTTGTCGATAACAAACAATGGGAAACAGAAACGGAATAAAAAGAAAAAAAGACTTATAAAACTTCTGATAATTGTAATTATCCTGTTTATCCTGCTTATGCTGGCAGATACTCTGCTGCTCCAACACAGAAAGAACGTGGACAGAGAACAGAGAAAAGCAGAAGCAATCGCGGCACTGGAAAGAGTTCCCACTGTAACACCGACACCTGCAGCTACACCCACACCTACCCCAACGCCGATTCCTACGGTAACACCAACACCTGTACTGGAAAGGGCATATGTTTTTAACCCGGAGGACTATCTGGGAACCTGGCGCAGTGAGAATGGCAGGGTTAAGATCAAAATTAAGAAACTCAGTCAGAAGTCGGTTACATTCACTTATTGGCAGACAAATAAGAAAAAGACAGCTTCCTGTAAGGCAAAAGTAAAGAAATCCGTAGCAGGAAACGCAACCAGATTCTCGTTTACAGACTCGCTGGGAAATGTAGCAAAGGGTTATCTTACCTTTGATAATGGTCGTCTTTATGTGAATATTAAGACAAAAACAAAAGCGGAGGGTGCAAAAGTCCATCCTTCTGTGGATACTGTTATGATAAAAGAATAAAAGATACAAAAAATATAAAAGGATTCAGTAACATAAACAGTTACAGGAATCCTTTTATATTAAAAAAAGTGATTTTACTTATTTATTCATCTCTTTTTTATCAGTGCGTCCTACCAGATAATCAACACTTATATCGTAATAATTTGCCAGTCTGATAAGCATTTCAACCGGGATATTGCGTGAACCTGTCTCATAATGAGAGTAGGAACGCTGGCTGATGTGAAGAATTTCGCTGAGCTGTTTCTGTGACATGTCAGCATCTGTACGTAAATCCTGAATACGCTGAAATTTCATATAGTTCACCTCTCTGTTTTGTAGTGTACTCCCAAACATGATCTGTGAAAAGCCTTCGCAGATTATGTACTGAAAAAAGTATAAAACAGAACAAAATGAACGGTTGCAAAACAGAGCAAAATGGTCTATTATAAAAATAATCTTTTTTCTAATCTGATTTCTGAAATAATTTCCAATACAAGTTAAGTGATGTAACTATTCAGTCGTCCGCTGTTTGGCGAGCATAAATATCGGGGGAGATTTATGCCAGAAGAAAGGAGTTTATATTTGTTTGCAAGTGTATTATCAGCTGCAATTTTTGGGGTGGAAGTATGCCCTGTGCAGGTAGAAGCTGATGTAAGTAACGGACTTCCTTCCTTTATCATGGTAGGATTTCCTTCTGCGCAGGTAAAGGAAGCGCAGGAACGGGTACGCACAGCACTCAAGAATAATGGTTATCAGTTTCCACCAAAGAGAATTACCGTCAATTTTGCTCCTGCAGACATGAAGAAAGAGGGAGCCGGTTTTGATGTACCGGTGGCAGCAGCAGTGTTGGCTGCTTTTGAGATGATCAGCCCTCAGGTTGTCAGCAGAGTTATGATGGCAGGGGAGATCGGTCTGGACGGAGAAATCCATGGGATATCCGGAATCCTGCCGATTGTGTTGTGTGCAAGAAGTTTGGGCAGTCGTTTTTGCGTAGTTCCCTATGAGAATCTGAAAGAAGGAAGACTGATCAGGGATGTGCCGGTAGCAGGAGTAAAAAATTTACGGGAACTGGTCGAGTGTCTTAAGAATCCGGAACCCTATCTGAAGAGGGAAATACAGGAAGAAATTCCTTCTATTATAAATACAGATATGGGAATGGATTTTTCAGACATTGAAGGACAGGAAGGGGCAAAAAGAGCGGCGGAAGAACATCCTCTGATCGATGAGCGACCATTTCGCAGCCCTCATCATACAAGTACTCCGCAGGCAATTGCAGGAGGCGGGCGTAATCCCAGACCCGGAGAAATCACTCTTGCGCATAAAGGTGTACTCTTTCTGGATGAAATGCCGGAATTTTCCAGAGCAAGTCTGGAACTTCTGCGACAGCCCATGGAGGATAAAGTGATTCAGATAGCCAGAGCAAGCGGAACTTATAACTTTCCGGCGGATTTTATGTTATGTGCAGCGATGAATCCCTGTCCCTGCGGTTATTATCCGGATTTAAACAGATGCACCTGTACAGCAGGTGAGATCACACATTATATGGGAAAGATCAGTCGCCCTCTTCTGGACAGAATTGATATCAGCAGAAAGGGAGAAAATTCTGCTGCTATCAGAAAAAGAGTGGAAAAAGTACAGAAGATCCAGGAAGAACGGTATAAAGATGAGAAAATAAATTTTAACGGGCAGCTGAAGAGCAGTCTGATCGATAAATTCTGCCCTCTTACAGACAGCGCATCCCGACTTCTGGCAAGAGCCTTTGAAAAAATCGCATTCAGTGCCAGATCCTATCACAGGATCCTGAAGGTAGCCAGAACAATTGCGGATATGGAAGGGGAAGAAATGATTGCTGGTCATCATATCGGAGAAGCACTTTCGTACAGGGCATTTGACAAAGATTATGTCATAAAATAAAGGTCAGTGAGGTATTTTATATGGAAAGAACTGATGTGAAAAATAATCATACAGAAGAATACAGTACAGGTCAGATACGATGTATTGAGAAATCAGATCCGGAATATCCTCAGATAATGAAGCAGTATTCCTCCATGCCGGCAAAGCTTTATGTAAAAGGCAGACTTCCTGATCCTAAGAGAAGAACGGTGGCAGTGATCGGTGCCAGAATGTGCAGTCCTTATGGAAGGATGCAGGCATTCCGGTATGCGAAAGCGTTAAGTGTAGCTGGAGTCCAGATTATCAGCGGTATGGCACTTGGCATTGATTCAGAAGGACATAAAGGCGCACTGGAAGGAAAGATGCCTACATTTGCGGTGCTTGGAAGTGGTGTTGATGTATGCTATCCGAAATCTAACAGAAAACTCTATGAGAGAATCTTATGGGAAAATGGTGGGATCATCAGTGAATGTCCACTGGGTTCAGGACCTGTTTCCTGGCATTTCCCGGCGCGAAACCGGCTCATCAGTGCTTTGTCAGACGCGGTTCTGGTAGTGGAAGCAAAAGAAAACAGCGGTTCGCTGATCACTGCGGGATTTGCACTGGAACAGGGAAAGATGGTCTATGCGATTCCGGGGGCAGTGACAGATGAACTCAGCAGAGGCTGCCATAAGCTGATCTACGACGGCGCAGGGATTGCATACTGTCCGGAAATTATGCTGGAAGAACTTGGAATTTCGATGGAAAAAGTAACACAAAACGGTGAAAAAAACAACTTGGGACTTGCAAGAGATTTGAATATGGTGTATAGTTGTCTCGATTTACGACCAAAAAATCCCGACTACATTGTGAGAAAAACAGGCTTTTCCTCGGCACAGGTAAGCAACTGTCTTGTGGAACTGACACTGCGGGGGCTCATAAGAGAGAGCGGGAGACATTATTATGTAAAAGACAGTTGACGATTTATGATTATTGTGCTTCACGTTTCTGCGGCGCAGGGCGATTTTCATATGTAACAATATCGCTGTCAGGCAATGTGCCCGTTCAGGGACACTGTGAAGAATAACAGATTACGACTAGGAGAGGTAGCATGGCGAAATATCTGGTGATAGTAGAATCACCTGCAAAAGTGAAAACAATAAAGAAATTTCTCGGTGCGAATTACGATGTGGAAGCTTCTAACGGACATGTCCGTGATTTCCCGAAGAGTCAGTTCGGAATTGATGTTGAGCATGATTTTGAACCCAAATATATAACGATCAGAGGAAAGGGAGAACTGCTTGCAAAGCTTCGCAAGGCTGCAAAGAAAGCAGATAAGATTTATCTTGCAACTGACCCTGACCGCGAGGGAGAGGCAATTTCCTGGCATCTGATGCAGGCATTAAAAGAAGATCCGAAGAAGATGCACAGGATTACCTTTAACGAGATTACCAAGACAGCAGTAAAATCATCAATCAAACAGGCCAGAGACCTGGATATGGATCTGGTAGATGCACAGCAGGCAAGACGTATGCTTGACCGTATGGTAGGTTATACCATCAGCCCGCTTCTCTGGGCAAAAGTCAAGAGAGGCTTAAGTGCGGGGCGCGTACAGTCTGTTGCGCTTCGTATCATCTGTGACAGAGAAGATGAGATCAATGCGTTTATTCCGGAAGAATACTGGAGCCTGGAGGGAGATTTTCAGGTGAAGGGTGAGAAGAAACCGCTGCAGGCGAAGTTTTATGGAACAGATAAAAAGATGGATATCCACAGCAAAGAGGAAATGGATAAACTTCTGGCCTCTCTGAAAGATAAAGAATATGAGATCAATGAAGTAAAGAAAGGCGAGAGGATCAAGAATGCACCGCTTCCCTTTACTACAAGTACCTTACAGCAGGAAGCAGCCAAGACCTTAAACTTTTCCACACAGAAGACAATGCGTCTGGCACAGCAGCTGTATGAAGGAATTGATATCAAAGGAAATGGAACGGTAGGTGTGATCTCTTATCTGCGTACAGATTCCACCCGAATCTCGGAGGAAGCAGATGCTGCTGCAAGAGAATATATCACTGCTCAGTACGGAGAGGATTATGTTTCAAAGTCTGAGAAAGCTGTGAAAAAGGGACAGAAGATCCAGGATGCTCACGAAGCGATCCGTCCTACAGACATCAGCCGTACACCGGCTGTACTGAAGGAATCTCTTTCAAGAGATCAGTTCAGACTGTATCAGCTTATCTGGAGACGTTTTGCGGCTAGCAGAATGGCTCCTGCAAAATACGAAACAACATCTGTAAAGATTGGTGCAGACCAGTATATTTTTACAGTCTCTGCCTCCAAGATCATATTTGACGGATTTATGTCTGTATACACAGATGAAGAGGACCAGAAAAAAGGAAATGTTCTGAATCAGAGTCTAGAAAGAGGAATGAAGCTTAGTCTTAAGGAACTGAAACCAGAACAGCATTTCACGCAGCCGCCTGCACATTATACAGAGGCATCTCTGGTCAAGACTATGGAAGAACTGGGGATCGGACGTCCAAGTACCTATGCGCCGACGATCACAACGATCATCAGCCGCCGTTATGTTGCAAAAGAACAGAAGAACCTGTATGTTACAGAGTTGGGGGAAGTTGTCAATAATATTATGAAACAGGCTTTCCCGAGTATTGTAGATGTAAACTTCACTGCGACTATGGAAGGGCTTCTGGACTGTGTGGCAGCAGGAACTGTAAAGTGGAAGACAGTAGTAAGCAACTTCTATCCGGATCTGAAGAAGGATGTAGATGCTGCAGAGGAAGAACTTGAAAAGGTTGATATTCAGGATGAAGTGACAGATGTGATCTGCGAAAACTGTGGCAGACATATGGTGATTAAATATGGTCCTCATGGACGATTCCTTGCATGTCCGGGATTTCCGGAATGCAAAAATACCAAACCATATTTTGAGAAGATCGGGGTGGCATGTCCGAAATGTGGAAAAGAGATTGTGCTTAAGAAAACCAAAAAAGGACGTAAGTACTACGGATGTGAGGATAATCCGGATTGTGATTTCATGTCCTGGCAGAAACCATCAGCAAAGAAATGTCCGAAATGTGGAAGCTATATGGTGGAAAAGGGGAATAAGCTTGTCTGTAGCCAGGAGACATGTGGATATGTAGAGGCAAAGGACGAGAAAGAATAATAACGGATTGTAAATGTTATAAATGGGACTGTTGCAGCAGTTGAAAATGAATTTCATTAATGCAACAGTTCCGTTTTTTGTCTTACAGTCAGTGACTTTCTGACTTTTTGTCTTCAATCCTTTGAATTTTTGATGATGATATTTATTGAATAATATTATAAAAGGAATCTATTTTCAGAAAAGCAAAAATAAATAAAAAAATAGTAAAATTTGTCTTGTAATTTGACTTTAAAACGTGTAAAATCAAAGTATCAGTAATGTTAATAACCATGTGTGTCTGAATCTTCCTTGCGAGCAAAAGAAAGTGACTGCTCATTTATGAAATAATGACAGAAAGATTTCGGATATGTACAGGGTGAAAGGAGGACAATATGAGTGTTCAGCTGCTGGATAGAACAAGAAAAATTAATAAACTTCTGCATAACAGCAGTTCCAGCAAAGTGGTATTTAATGACATCTGTCAGGTTCTGATGGAGACACTGAGTTCCAACATTCTGGTTCTCAGTAAAAAAGGAAAGGTTCTGGGTGTCAGTTTATGCCCGGGAGTAGAGGAGATCACTGAACTGATCGAGGACAAGGTTGGCGGATATGTAGATTCCCTGTTAAACGAGAGATTTCTGGGTGTCCTGTCAACAAAAGAGAATGTAAATCTTCAGACACTGGGATTTGAACATGTATCAAGCAGTTATCAGGGAATCATTAATCCGATAGATATTGCAGGGGAACGACTGGGTACTGTATTTATGTATCGTTATGAGAAACCATATGACATTGAAGATATTATTGTCAGTGAATATGGAACAACCGTTGTAGGGCTTGAGATGATGAGAGCGGTTCATGAAGAGAATGCTGAGGAGGACAGAAAGCAGCAGGTAGTGAAATCTGCGTTTAATACTTTATCTTTCTCCGAACTGGAGGCGATCATCCATATTTTTGATGAACTTGACGGAGATGAGGGAATCCTGGTTGCAAGTAAGATCGCAGACCGCGTGGGAATCACCAGATCTGTTATCGTAAACGCTTTGAGGAAGTTTGAAAGTGCCGGTGTGATCGAATCCAGATCTTCCGGTATGAAAGGAACCTACATTAAAGTGCTGAATGAAGTCATCTTTGATGAACTGGAAGAGATTAAAGCTCAGAGAAATAAGAAATCCTGATATAGAAGCTTCCATAAATAATGAATGCAAGAAGGCTGTCTGCTGTATGGTGGACGGTCTTTTTATTATGTTACAGGAATTATAGCAAGCCTCTTAATTAATGTATTTGAAGACAATTCAACTGAGTGCGAAAGACAAGGAAGATATGACAAAATTATTTGCAAATTAAGAAAACAAAAGAAAAAAAGAGAATATATAAGTAAAAAAGAGAATATAGATTATTTTATAATGATAAAAGCACTTGCGAAATCGACTCATTTTCAATAATATAAGGACAGTGATTAGCACTCGAAGTAAATGAGTGCTAGCAAAAATCGGCAGAATTAGACAGAGTGCCGAAACAGTTGCCGGATATTTTGCGATAACGGAAAGAGTACGGTAACAGGAAAGCTTTAGTTGGAGAATAAAGGAGGATATAGATCATGACATTAGTACCTTTAGGTGACAGAGTTGTATTAAAACAGGTTGAAGCAGAAGAAACAACAAAATCCGGAATCGTTCTTCCGGGACAGGCACAGGAGAAACCACAGCAGGCAGAAGTTGTAGCTGTAGGACCTGGCGGAGTTGTTGACGGCAAAGAAGTAAAAATGGAAGTAGCTGTAGGTGATAAAGTTATCTACTCCAAATATTCAGGAACAGAAGTAAAGATGGATGGCACAGAATACATTATCGTAAAACAGAATGATATTCTTGCAATTGTTAAATAAGCAATATCAAAATAGAAAACATAAATGAAGATACTTATAAGATAATATTTACAGGATGTAACATGAAATACCGGCTAAGTATCAGAAAGAATTCATAGAGATCAAAATTTGAATCAGGAGGTCATATTATCATGGCAAAAGAAATTAAATTCGGCGCAGAAGCCAGAGCAGCTCTTGAAGCTGGTGTAAATAAATTAGCTGATACAGTAAGAGTAACATTAGGACCGAAAGGAAGAAACGTAGTTCTTGACAAACCATACGGTGCTCCGCTTATCACAAACGACGGTGTTACAATCGCAAAAGAAATCGAACTGGAAGACGGATTTGAAAACATGGGCGCACAGCTGATCAAAGAAGTTGCTTCCAAAACAAACGATGTAGCAGGTGATGGTACAACAACAGCTACTGTTCTTGCACAGGCTATGGTTCACGAAGGAATGAGAAACCTGGCAGCAGGCGCTAACCCGATCATCCTCAGAAAAGGAATGAAGAAAGCTACAGATGTAGCTGTAGAAGCAATCAAGAACATGAGCCAGACAATCAGCGGCAAGAAACAGATCGCAAACGTTGCATCTATTTCCGCAAGCGATGAGACTGTTGGACAGTTAGTAGCAGATGCTATGGAAAAAGTTTCCAAAGACGGCGTTATCACAGTAGAAGAATCCAAGACAATGCACACAGAACTTGACCTTGTAGAAGGTATGCAGTTCGATCGTGGATATGTATCCGCATATATGTCAACAGATATGGAAAAAATGGAAGCAAATCTGGAAGATCCATATATCCTGATCACAGACAAGAAGATCAGCAACATCCAGGAAATCCTTCCATTACTGGAGCAGATCGTAAAAGTTGGTGCGAAACTTCTTATCATTGCTGAAGATGTAGAGGGTGAAGCTCTTACAACTCTGATCGTAAACAAATTAAGAGGAACCTTCCAGGTAGTAGCTGTCAAAGCTCCGGGATATGGTGACAGAAGAAAAGAAATGCTTCAGGATATCGCAATCCTTACAGGCGGCCAGGTAATCTCCGAAGAAGTTGGTCTGGAACTGAAAGATGCAACTATGGAGCAGTTAGGACGTGCAAAATCTGTTAAAGTTGCAAAAGAGAACACAGTTATCGTTGACGGTATGGGTGACAAAGATGCAATCGCAAACCGTGTTGCTCAGATTCGTGGACAGATTGAAGAAACAAAATCTGAATTTGATAAAGAAAAATTACAGGAAAGACTTGCAAAACTGGCTGGCGGCGTAGCTGTTATCCGTGTTGGTGCTTCCACTGAGACAGAAATGAAAGAAGCTAAGCTTCGTCTGGAAGATGCTCTTGCAGCTACAAGAGCAGCAGTAGAAGAAGGTATCATCGCAGGTGGCGGCTCTGCTTACATCCACGCATCCAAAGAAGTTGCAAAACTTGCAGCAACTCTGGAAGGTGACGAGAAGACAGGTGCAAACATCATCCTGAAAGCTCTGGAAGCTCCTCTGTTCCGTATTTCTGCAAATGCAGGACTTGAAGGTTCTGTAATCATCAACAAAGTAAGAGAATCTGAACCGGGAATCGGTTTCGATGCTCTGAATGAAAGATATGTAGATATGGTAAGCGAAGGTATCCTTGACCCTGCAAAGGTTACAAGAAGTGCTCTTCAGAATGCTACAAGTGTTGCATCTACATTACTTACAACAGAATCTGCTGTTGCAATTATCAAAGAAGACACACCTGCACCGGCTGCTAATCCTGGAATGGGAATGATGTAATTTTTAATAAACGATAAAATTATACCGCAGTATGCTCAGATAAAAATAGTACGTTACTGTTCACTCCGTTCACAGTAACATAGCCCAAATTCATTCCAGATTGCCTGCGGCAATGGAATTTTGGCTTGTATATCTCGGGATTTTGGCATATTCATGCCAAAACACCTCGCGGAACAGTGGTGTGTGAACAGTAACAATAGTACAGGTGGAATATGTGAAACGGAACCGTCGTCATAGACGATGGTTCCGTTTTGTGATATAATGCAAAAAAAGCTGCTTTCAACAGCTGAACAAATGAAAAGGAGACGAAACAATGGGCGATTTGTATTCAGAATTACTGGTAAAGAAAGATAAGACGGCTATGCTATTTTGTAATCCCGAAAACAGATGTAGAATATGAATATCTGTTTATCAATGGCGATTTTGACATCGACATGATCATGTCAAAGACAAAAAGAAAGAAAGTAAAGAGCTTCAAATTATCAGAAGCAGATCTGGCAGCACCGCTGGATTCCCACAGAATGGACTATTACAACGGAAACCAGAACATGAAAGTACTGGACTTTTCATCAGGAAATCCGGAGCATAAACGCTTTGGTGTTATCACAAGACTGGACGGAAATTTATGCAAGATCATCCTGGAACCGGATGAGGCACTTGCACAGGCTATGAAAAATTCAGCACCGAGCAAAGTTTTTTTGGATTGACATAGAATCTGATTTTTGTTACACTTGTTGAAAATAAAAGGACCAGTTGCTGGTTCCTTTTTACATTACAATAGTAATTTAATTTCATATACGCAAGGGAGGAAATGCAATGGGTACTATCATTGGTGAAGGCATTACTTTTGATGACGTGCTGTTAGTTCCGGCATATTCAAAGGTAATTCCGAATCAGGTAGATGTCACAACTTACTTAACAAAGAAGGTTAAACTGAACATTCCTATGATGAGTGCAGGAATGGATACAGTAACCGAGCATCGCATGGCGATCGCTATGGCGAGACAGGGTGGTATTGGTATTATTCATAAGAATATGTCCATTGAAGCGCAGGCAGAAGAGGTAGACAAGGTAAAACGTTCTGAGAACGGTGTTATCACAGATCCTTTCTATTTATCTCCTGAACATACACTTAAGGACGCAGATGAGTTAATGGCAAAGTTCCGTATCTCCGGTGTGCCGATCACAGAGGGCAGAAAACTGGTCGGAATCATTACCAATCGTGATCTGAAGTTTGAGACAGATTTCAGCAAGAAGATTAAAGAGTGTATGACTTCTGAGGGACTGATTACAGCCAAAGAGGGAATTACACTGGAAGATGCCAAGAAGATTCTGGCAAAATCACGTAAAGAGAAATTACCCATTGTAGATGATGACTTTAACTTAAAAGGCTTAATTACTATTAAAGATATTGAGAAACAGATCAAATATCCTCTGGCTGCAAAGGATGAGCAGGGACGTCTTCTCTGCGGTGCTGCGGTAGGAATCACTGCTAATGTACTTGCACGTGTTGATGCACTTGTAAAGGCATCTGTAGACGTGATCGTAATTGATTCTGCACATGGACATTCAGAGAACATTCTGAAGGCTGTACGCGAGATCAAGGCAGCATATCCGGAACTGCAGGTAATCGCAGGTAACGTAGCAACAGGTGCTGCGACAAAGGCTCTGATCGAGGCCGGTGTAGATGCAGTTAAGGTTGGTATCGGACCTGGATCTATCTGTACCACACGAGTTGTTGCAGGTATCGGTGTTCCGCAGATCACTGCTGTTATGGACTGCTACGAAGCTGCAAAAGAATACGGAATCCCGATCATTGCAGACGGTGGTATCAAGTATTCCGGAGATGTCACAAAGGCAATCGCAGCCGGTGCGAATGTCTGCATGATGGGAAGCATGTTTGCAGGATGCGACGAGAGCCCGGGAACATTCGAACTGTATCAGGGCAGAAAATATAAAGTATACCGCGGTATGGGATCTATCGCAGCTATGGAGAACGGAAGTAAAGACCGTTACTTCCAGGAGAATGCGAAGAAACTTGTTCCGGAAGGTGTAGAAGGACGTGTTGCTTACAAAGGACATGTTGAGGATACTGTATTCCAGCTCATGGGCGGTCTCCGTTCCGGTATGGGATATTGTGGAGCAGAAACTATTGAGAAGCTTAAAGAAACAGGCAGATTCATCAAGATTTCTGCTGCATCTCTTAAGGAATCTCATCCACATGATATTCATATCACAAAAGAAGCTCCGAACTATAGCGTAGATGACAAATAATAAATTTCAGGTGTAATATATGCCCCGGCTGGCTGCTGATGGAAAGAAATAAGATTTCCAGGCATGCCGGCCGGGGTATTTTTTGCAGGGGGTAAAATCCCGTAAGAGAAGGTAAAAATGCAAAAGCATACAAACAAAAAGAAAAAAACAGATACCAGAACAGGAAAAACTGTAGCAAAAAAGAAAAACAGCAGGTCGAAAAGACGAAAGAGCAGCAGAGTAAGGCAGAGAAATCAGAGAATTTTTATGAGTCTCATGCTGCTCGTGATCATAGTTCTGATTGGGTGGATCATAATAAATCGGGCCGGTGAAAATGGATGGAGTATTGGGGACTTTTTACATAATTCTGACACGATGGTTTCTGATGGGGAACAGTCAGGAACAGATAATACGGATTCTTCAGACGGACCGGAACAATGGCAAAAAGAAGGGGCGCCGTACATAGATGTGGAACTGCTGACGCCGAATGAATATTCCAGACCGCAGATTCCCATTGAGAGTGTACAGTATATTGCCATTCATTATACTGCAAATCCGGGGGCAACAGCCATTGAAAACAGGAACTACTTTGAGAATCTGGCGACTACTCATGACACAAAGGTGAGCAGTCATTTTGTAGTGGGGCTGGATGGGGAAGTGGTGCAGTGTATTCCTACGTCAGAGATGTCCTATGCGACGAACTCACGTAATGTAGATACTTTGTCCATCGAGTGCTGTCATCCGGATGAGACGGGGAAATTTAATGAGGCAACTTATGATTCGGCAGTGAAGCTTTCTGCGTGGTTGTGCGTGCGGTTTGGGCTTACATCAGAGAACGTGATCCGGCATTATGATGTTACCGGAAAAAACTGTCCGAAATATTATGTGGAGAATCCGGATGCATGGATACAGATGAAATCGGATATTGCGGCGCAGATTGATGTTGATTATGGTTTGCAGGATGTTCAGTAAAACGAAAATTCAGTACAGTACAAAAAAATTTGCCTTGAAATCCACAAAGAAGTATTGTACTATAATAACAACGTGTGATTTTTTTTCACAACAGTGCCTGCATGACTGGCGGAAGTAGGATTACCTACAGGGAGTGCAGCGAGTATATGAGCCGACCGCCTGGGCAGCCTGGAAATTATTCAATGAATAAATAGGTTTCCCAGGCTTTTTTTAACCTTATTTTTAACGAAAAGGAGAAAAATTATGGAAATGTTATCACTGGAAAAAGAACTGAAAGAGAATTCCTATCCTGGCAGAGGAATTGTGATTGGACGTTCCGCAGACGGTAAGAAAGCAGTGACAGCTTATTTCATCATGGGCAGAAGCGAGAACAGCAGAAACAGAGTATTTGTAGAGGATGGTGAGGGAATCCGTACCCAGGCATTTGATCCGTCCAAACTTACAGATCCGAGTCTGATCATCTATGCACCTGTACGTGTACTGGGAAACAAAACAATCGTAACTAACGGAGATCAGACAGATACCATTTATGAGGGAATGGATCATCAGCTTACTTTTGAGCAGTCCTTAAGAAGCAGAGAATTCGAGCCGGACGGTCCGAACTATACACCTCGTATCTCCGGTGTTATGCACGTAGAGAACGGAAAATTCAACTATGCAATGTCAATTCTCAAGAGCAACAACGGAAATCCGGATGCATGTAACAGATACACATTTGCATACGAGAATGCCATTGCAGGAGAGGGACATTTCATCCATACTTATAAATGTGACGGAAATCCACTTCCAAGCTTTGAAGGCGAACCGAAACTGGTAGCAATTCCGGATGATATGGATGAGTTTGCAGAACTTCTCTGGAACAGCCTGAACGAAGATAACAAAGTATCTCTGTTTGTAAGATATATTGATATTGAGACAGGTAAGTACGAAAGCAAGATCATTAATAAGAATAAATAATAGTCACTTACTGAGTACAGATAGTGCTCATAGATTATTGTGAACATAAGACGATGCTTTCGCAGTAAGAAATTATTTACAGGAATTAATTTTAAAATACTTATTTGGTTCATACGGAGGATTTATATAATGAAAGAATTCGAATTAAAATATGGCTGTAACCCGAATCAGAAACCTGCAAAAATTTATATGGCAGACGGATCTGAGCTTCCGGTAAAGATCCTTTCCGGAAGACCGGGATATATCAATTTCCTGGATGCTTTTAATGGCTGGCAGCTGGTATCCAATCTGAAGAAAGCAACAGGACTTCCTGCAGCTACATCTTTTAAACATGTATCTCCTGCCGGTGCTGCTGTAGGACTTCCTCTTACAGAGACTCTGGCAAAGATCTACTGGGTAAATGATATGGACTGGAAGAATTTTTCACCATTAGCATGCGCTTATGCAAGAGCTCGCGGTGCTGACAGAATGTCCTCTTTTGGTGATTTTATTTCTCTTTCTGATGTGTGTGATAAAGATACAGCACTTCTGATCAAGAGAGAGGTATCTGACGGTGTTATTGCACCTGGATACACAGAGGAAGCACTGGAGATCCTGAAGCAGAAGAAAAAAGGTAACTACAATGTGATCCAGATTGATGAGAACTTTGTACCGGCTCCGCTGGAACACAAAGAAGTATTTGGTGTAACTTTTGAGCAGGGCCGTCAGGAGCTTGAAATCGATGATGCAATGCTTTCCAATATTGTGACAGAGAATAAAGAGCTTACAGAGGAAGCAAAACGAGATATGAAGATTTCTCTGATCATCCTGAAATATACACAGTCCAACTCTGTATGCTTCGTAAAAGATGGACAGGCTATCGGTGTTGGTGCAGGACAGCAGTCACGTGTACATTGTACAAGACTTGCAGGACAGAAGGCAGACAACTGGTTCCTTCGCCAGTGCCCGAAAGTGCTGAATCTGCCATTTAAAGATACAATTTCACGTGCGGAACGTGACAATGCCATTGATGTTTATATCGGGGATGAATATATGGATGTACTTGCTGATGGTATGTGGGAGAAAACTTTCACAGAGAAACCGGAAGTATTTACAAAAGAAGAGAAACGTGCATGGCTGGATCAGATGACGGATGTTACACTGGGATCTGATGCATTCTTCCCATTCAGTGATAATATTGAGCGTGCTCATAAGAGTGGCGTGAAGTATATTGCGCAGCCAGGTGGATCTGTGCGTGATGATGCTGTGATCGAGACTTGCAATAAATATGGAATGGTGATGAGTTTTACTGGTATCAGATTGTTCCATCACTAAATCCAAGTGACGTGTGAAAAAAATAATGGTTTGGGGCGCGGTTTCGGAGCCTAAGAAAAACTAAGCGTCAGGGAATCTGCTAAAAACATGTAAAAAAATCTCAAACTCGCCGCAAATGCGGCTCAGACAGTGAGATTTTTTTACATAACGCAGATTTCCTGACGCTAATTTTTTCTAAGACTCCTGCAAATGCGCCCCAAACCATTATTTTTTTCACACTGGATATTGGCTATAGATGTTATTCGCAGATATGGAATTGCTATAGTTATGGAAAGTTAATAGAAGGGGATGAAAAAAGCATCAGCCTTAGCTGATGCTTTCGCATTTATGATGTCAGTTGAGTGATTACCTCAGCGACAAAATATATGATACTATATGCAGTGGAGTTTGTCAAATGTTTTTTTATTTATTTTGAAATTTTTTATGATGGTTTTATTGAAAAATTATGACTCCCTGAAAAGTGCTGAAATTGGCACTTTTCAGGGAACAATACTTACATATTAAGTTCTTTCATTAATTCTTCCTGAGAAATGAATTCGTGACAGTCAGGGTTGTTTTCGATTTCCTTTAACATTATTAAATCTGTTTCATCGGGTTCAACTTTTTCTATATCTGCGAATGTATCAGGCAGTTTAAAATGTTTTTGAATAATATGCCAGAAGATATTAGCATCTTTATCACTCATAATTGATACAGCACCTATAATACGTTCTTTAACAGCAGTCATAAAATCACACTCCTTTACGAAAAAATATTTATATTTTATCTTATCTTTCGTAAGGCAGAATAGAATTCTGATAATTTTACTATAGCATATAGAAATAATAGAAGCAATATAGTTTATGAAGATTCCGTGAAGGATGGGGTGGAAAATTGCAAATTGGGAGGGGGTGTGCTATGATAGGACAGACGGAGAGAGACGATAAAGGAGTTGAGGCTCAGTTTATGAAGAAAAAAATTTTAGGGATTATGAGGGGACAATTAATGCTTATAAGCAGGATAATAAGACACCGCAGACCTTTGAGATTGATAATGGAAGTGGAGAGAAGGTAACTGCAGTTGCCAAGTCAGATAAGGTTTCTGTTTCTGCAAAGGCGACTTATATACGTTCTATGCCAGGGAAAAACGGAAAGAAGCTTGCAAGAGTGTATCTTGGTACCGGTGTAGAGAGAGTGGCCGTATGTGATAATGGCTGGAGTAAAGTGACTTATGAAAAAAAGGGTAAAAAGGGTACGGAAAAGATCAGTGGCTATGTGCCCACAAAACATATCAATGATAGTGATCAGGTTGCTCAGGCAAGGGGAACTTTTACAGCACTGAAGGACAGTGATATTCTGGATTATCCGGGAAAGAAGGATGGACAGATAGTAGGTGAGGTCATTCAGGAGGATGAAGTGAAGCGCCTAGCTACAGTGAACGGCATCTGGAGTCAGATTTACTATAAAAAAGAGAATGGAAAAAGAGGCATTGGATATATTCCAACCAGTGTTCTGGAGAATACAGCAGCAGAGGAGAATACGGAAGAGTCAAAGGTCGCTAAAGTAGACGGCGAAGAAGCTGGAACGATTCATAAGAGTGAGGGCAAAGGCGTTTTTGCAGAGGCTGTGGATGGTGTAACTGCTTCAAAGGGAGAGTCTGTGGATGGAGTGAAGGTGGGAACTCCGGTAGCTGTGTCTTCAGATGCGTCACTGGTTCCGCTGGGAACCTTTAAGATTACTCATTATTGTCCCTGCAGTATTTGTTGTGGCCCTTGGGCAAATGGCATTACTTCTACAGGGGTGACTGCTACGACAAACCGTACGATTGCGGTGGACCCTACACAGATTCCATATGGATCTAAGGTTGTGATCAATGGACAGGTTTATGTTGCAGAGGACTGTGGTGGTGCGATTAAACATAATTGTATAGATATTTATGTTGCTACCCATCAGGAAGGGGAGGACAAAGGGGTATATTATACAGATGTTTATTTGTTAAAGTAGAAAATAAGAAAGAATTTAACCGAATCAAGTAGCAAAGCGGATTGCGAATATCCGTTTGACCTGAAAATAAAAATCCGGAAGAATCTGGAAATGATCTGTTATATCTGTAATCATTTCAGAAGTTCTTTCGGATTTTTTGAAATTATCTTTTATGCGTTTTTTAATGCCTGTTCGATGTCAGCAATGATGTCTTCAACATTTTCAATACCAACGGAGAGACGGATCATTCCCGGTGATACACCGGCTTCTGCAAGTTGTTCGTCGTTCATCTGACGGTGAGTATGGCTTGCAGGATGCAGGATCATGGTTTTGGATGCTGCTACGTGCGTTGCGATGGTGGCAAGCTTTAAGCTGTCCATAAAGCGGACTGCA
>QWCK01003431.1_pt1 | contig 17383 bp, 12 predicted proteins | sample 1972571 | NCBI WGS metagenome assembly QWCK01 (sample SAMN09866710, study PRJNA288562) | Human gut metagenome isolate term2_stool, whole genome shotgun sequencing... | isolation source: gut | host: Homo sapiens | place: USA: California
TGGCGGCAAAGTCACAGTGGGTACCGCGGACTCCCACCTCGATCAGGCCGGGGATATCGCCGCTATCGGGTCTGGCCCTGACAGCGCCAATCTCGAAGTGAAAATCTCCGGAAAAGCGCAGGTAACCGCGTACTCTAATGGGCGGGGCGCCGCCATTGGTGGAGGTTATGCCTCTGGAGCTTCTAAAGTCACCATTTCTGATAGTGCCCAGGTTGATGCCCTGGGGGTAGTTCGGGAATCTCCCGCTATTGGGGCTGGTGGTCTCCCACCCGAGCAAATCTTTGCGGGAAACTCCCGTTTGAACGAAGATACGATTCGCACGGCCGAGCAAAACCAGGTGGTTATTTCGGGAAATGCACGAGTCAATGCCGAGACCGCCAGGGATTCCGCCGAAAAATACACCGCGGTTAATGGAGCTATTGGCTCTGCCGCTAACCGTTCCGGGCGGGTAAGCCTCACTGACCAGGCAAATGTGACTGCGAAAGTCTTTGGACGCCGTGATGGGGCAGTAATCGGTAGTGCCGGGTTTATAGACACCTACGTATCCGATCCTTTCCAGGTCACTATTTCTGGCTCTCCCACAGTGCAAGCCGCCGTGCAGCCAGTATCGCAGCAAACTCAAAAATTAGGTTACGGCTTCGGAGCAGCAATTGGCTCCGGGTATCAGACTAAAGTTCCCGCTAGAATCACTCTTTCGGGCAGCCCTAATCTGGATTTGATTGGTGGACAGGCCAGCTCTGGGGTGGGTCTAGGTTTCCAAAGTTCTGGTGGAGGCAGCTCGGTAACCGCAAACTTGGACGCCGGCGCTAAGCTCCAGGTAACCTCACCTGAGGGTGCTCCCCGCACTGATGGCAGCGCGCAGCGTACCTATTCGCTGGCCGACAGGCAAAATATGCCACTAGACACCAGTTCCGGCAAGGGGCAGGTACTAAACTTGCGTTTTGCTGATGGCAAAGCGGACGGAGCCGGCAATCCGCAAACTTTGGGGCTGAGTACTGCAGTAGCTAAACTCACCCAGAACAAACAGTCAGTGCCCTTCTCACTGGTTAATACCGAAGGTGAAACCGTACTTTCTTCTGCCCTTACCAGCACCCTTTACAACAACTTGGCGCTGTCGGTACCCAAGACTGGGAACTATTACCTGAAATCGCGGGTAACCCCCTCCCTGTTCGCTTATCACGGTGATAAGAACGCGGCGGATGCCTTTATCTTCCCAGTTAATGGTCAGATTTACACTCAGGACGGATTGCTCTGGGCGCCGGGATATTCCTTAAAATACCAGGTAACTGGCGAGGGCGGTACCCTCCCCCAGGCGTATACCACTGCGCGTTATCTACCCCCGAATACGGTAATCGGGGCGCTACCGGCGGTAACCTTGCCGTCGGTTTCGGGTAAGACCTGCGCAGTGGATCATTGGGAACTCAATGATGCCCCGGTTGCTGAGGATCAGTTAACGCAGGCAAAGCTGAGTGCCGATACTGTGGTGAAAGCGGTAACTAAGTGTGAGGACACGGTTACTCCCCCGGATCCCAAGCCGGAAAAAACTGCATTCACCTGGCAGCTGCAAGATTCCAAAGGCCAACCCCTAAGTGGCGGACAGTTCACTTTGACTGAAAAAGACGGCTCGGCAGTTACCGTCCCGGATTCTGCTTCCGGTACTTTCACCGCCAATGACTTAGATCCGGCAAAGAGCTATGTGCTGACCCAAACCGCTGCTCCAAAAGGCTACGACTTGCCGCAGCAAACCAGTCATACCGTTACTTTTGAAAAGACCTCCCAGGGATACCAGGCAGAAGTCGACGGTAAGGCAGTAAGCGGGGAAGCGTTTTTGATTACTAACGCCAAGACTCCGCTGCCTCCCCAGCCGGTAGCCTTCAACTGGAAGCTGCAAGATGCCGGTAAGAATGTTCTGCCCGGCGGCAGCTTCAAACTGGTTTGCGGCTCTCAAGAGGTAGAAATCCCGGCGGCAGGTGCGGCCTCGGGCACCTATAGCGTTTCTTTGGATCCCACTAAGGGAGCGTGCACCCTCACCCAGACTGCAGCTCCGGAAGGCTACAAGCTCGGTGACGTCACCTCCTATGAAATTAGTTTCGTAGAGAAAGATAAGCCCAGTGGCACTTGGGTCGCGGTGGTTGCCGGTAAAGAAACCAGCGAAGTTACCTTCACCAACCTGGCACTACCGAAGCCTCCGGCCACTACCTCTTTTGCTTGGAAACTGACTGGCAGTGACGGCAAAAACCTTAATGGGGCTACCTTTACTCTCAATGGTGGGGATACTCCCCTGACCGTCATCTCTCAGGACGCGGCGGATCCCGGGGTATATAGCGTTTCTAATCTTGATCCCAAGAAGACCTACACTTTGACCGAAACTACGGCTCCCAGTGGATATGCGGCCGATAAGGCCAGCTATAAGCTCACTTTCGTTGCCAACGGTGACACCTACCAGCCGCAGATAAACGGGCAAGATTTGCCCGCTGCCGGTCTGGTCATTAAGAACGTTAAGCTACCCACCAAGGCAGAGATCCGTTGGGAAGTAGTTTCTACCGCGGATTCCTCCCAGTATGTACCGGGAACTACCTTTAAGGTCACTCCTTTTAAAGCTGATGGCAAGACCTTAGATAGCGCGATGTCGTTCACTGTCTCGGATGCCACCGCTATCGCCGGGGATCGGGATCTGAATCCGAATCTGGGGCAATACCGGGTAGAAGTCCCAGACGGTTCTCTTAAATACCAGGTAGAACAACTAACCGCTGGCGCTGATTTTGCGCCTAAGACGGGCGCTCAGGAGGTCACTTTCAAGCCGCAAAAAGATGGACGCTACAGCCAGATCGTAGTAGGTAGCGGCCTCAAGTTTGAAAACACCCCGGTGATTAAGACCGCGCAGTTTACTTGGAAACTGGTAGATAAGGATTCTAAGCCCCTAGCCGGCGGCAGTTTCTCCCTGAAAGATGGCAACGAAACCGTTCCGGTCACGGAGAATAAGGCGGATGCCTCGTTCCAGGCCACTTTGAATCAGGCTAAGACCTATAAGTTGCAGCAGACCGCAGCACCGGAAGGCTACGACAAAGATACCAAGACCTACACCATCAGTTATGAGGGTGGAAAAGCCCAGGTTTCAGTAGATGACACCGGGGTTGACCTTAGCGAGGGAACGCTGGTGATTAGCAATAGCAAGCAGGCTACCGATCCTACCCCTGATCCGAAACCGGTCAGCGGGTTACTTACCTGGAAGGTAGTTGATTCACAGGGTAAGGCAGTAGCCGGGACTTCTTTCCAGGTCACTCCCCTGGGCAAAGATGGGAAGCCCAATACCGCAGCGGCCTTTGAAGTCACTGATTTTGTCAGTGGCCCCGCCACCTTCGCGGTACCCACTGACCAAGATGCTACGACCGGTGCCTATAAGGTGCAGGTTGGCGACGTGTCCTTGAAGTACCAGTTAGAGCAGCTCACGACCGCTAAAGGTCTGCAACTGGCAGCTCCGCAAACGCTGTCCTTTAATAAGGGAGCAGACGGTAAGTGGTCACAAAACGCGGCGAGCCCGCTCGTTAACCAGCCGGAAGTACCTCCGACTACGGATCCCACTGACGAGCCGAGTACCCCCAGTACTGACCCCACCGCTGAACCCCAGCCGGGTGACAACGGTGGAGCAAGTAATACGAAGCCGTCAGCTGGCCAAAACGGCGGAGCTACCGAGGCACCTGCCGGTGCTTATATGACCGGGGGTTCTTCTGCGTCTAGCTCTGCGGCGGGACCGGCGCCCTCTTCCTTGCGGGTCACCGGTGCGAACGGAGGCACCTTGGCTTTGATCTCCGCGATCCTGGCACTGGCCGGTGCCGGGGTGCTCACTGCTCGCCAGCTGCGCCAAGACCGCTAGGGCTCGCCGCTAGGTTTACTTTATTTCTCCAATAACCCCATCGAAATTTCCTTAAAGGAGGACGCAATGTTTAAGAGATTAAATCTAAATAGCATTAGGTTCGGGAGCAGGAATAATTACCGGCTAAAAGAAAAATTAGCCAGTACTCTAGCAGCAGTCGCTCTAGCCTGTGGTTGTGCTGCCAGCCTGAGCGCTTGCGGCAATAAAAATCATGCCGCAAAAAGCCCCGCACCCTCTGCGTCCGAAACCACGACCACCAGTAGTGAAAACAGCTTGGATAGCGAAATAGGCGATGCCGGCCTAACTTTTAAAACCATTCATAGCGATCTATTAGATATGGATATAACTATACCCGAGCAGGCTAAAATGATATATAGATCTTCAGATGATTTGCCAGCTATGGAGGGCAAAGATAATGGCGAAGATTACCTTTGGCAAATGGGAGATATTTATTATCAAGTGACCGTATCTAGAGTTGTTGCCGACAAATGCCCATCAGAAGATGCTGTTTTATACAGCAATATCCTAAGAGGACAAGAGACTGATCCCGATAATTTTTATAGACTGGGCGAGAATCTAGGTGATACAGCGCTATTTTTTGATTCTGATTGGAGTGCTACCATCGGCAAGAAAAGTAAAAATGATTGTCATGTTTACGGCACTATAAAGGCTGGCGAGAAACTAACTAATTTTGATGTAGAGAATCTGCCTAAGATTGTAGATACTAGCGATTACGATAAAAATGGAATTGATGATTCGAAACGTAAAACCATAAGGCCTATTGTCCGGGCAGTCGCCAAGCATCTAATGAAATCCGTGGATGCCACCAGTTAATATCATTTCTCAACCCGATCTCTCGTTTTTTGTAAGTTTAGGAGATACCTCCCCCTGCTCGTCGCGGGCACCCTCCGAAAGCACTGCGTCAGCTAACACTGCTTGTCCCACCTTTCTAGTACAAGCTCTGGCAGTTGCATTTTCTTGGGTGCTCGTGAAGGCTCCCGGGGATTCATCCCTAGGCTTTTTGCATTTGAGAGATTTGGATGTACTGGATCTTATCCAAAGGACAACACCTCACGGCTCAGACATGAATCAATCCAGAAATCAAAAAATACTAATTGAACTGGGTCACTAAACCTGCATGAGTCAGATTAAAAAAGTATCCCTCCCTGCCTACCTTGATATCCATAACCGATGCTATCTAAGCAAACAGGGAGGGCATGTCGATCTACCTATACATCTAAATCAGCGCGTCGATAGCATAATCGTTAACGCAAAATTTCGAGCTAGGTAAATATAACCATAAATTATTTTGTCTTTTACAGAATTTTCTTTTCCGAAACTACAAAGTATTTTCAACTTTTATTATGGATTCCCGCAAGGAGGAAACCAAGATTTCTATATCGTTCGAGTCCGTAATATACGGAGGCGCAAGATGTATTTGATCCCCTCCTGAGAATTCTGCCTGTTGTGGTGACCCGGGAGAGACCACTACTCCTAGCTCACGACAGTTTTCAGCTACTTTATTTGCAACATTGAGCTCTTCCTCAAACGGTGACATCAACTTTTTATCTTTTACTAGTTCAATCCCCGCTAACATTCCTCGACCACGCACTTCACCAACAATTTCTAAAGAATCAAGTTCCTGGTGCAAGCGCTGATGTAATGCATTTCCAATAGTTCTAGCAGATTCAAATAAATTATTTTTTTCTACAAAATCAGATACCGCGACCCCAATCGCACACGAAAGAGGAATACCACTAAAAGTATATCCCTGCTGGTGACGGGCTTTTCTTCCCCCTAATGCTGAAAATACCTTTGGCGACAACACACAAGCTGACAAAGGAGCGTACCCTGATCCCAATCCCTTTCCCAGAGTTGTAATATCAGGCTCAATATTAAACAGTCTAGAGGCTCTGCGGGAACCAACTCGACCGTATCCTACGAAGACTTCGTCCGCGATAAGCAGGATATCGTTTGCATCACAAATGGAACGCACAGCTTCAAGGTAACCCGTAGGCGGTTCAGCGCCGGCGATCGAAGATCCACTTATAGGCTCCAATATAAATGCAGATATTGTATCTGCACCTTCAGACCAAATAATACGTTTGAGTTCATCGATCGATTTTTCCTTAAGCTCTTCATCACTCATAGTTAGAAGATTTCGTTTGGTTTTCCAACCAGGCGCTTTTGGTGACTTAAAAAGGTAGGGGTCATACGTAACTCGCCAGCTTGGTCTGTCAGAAACGGAGAGCGTTCCGAAAGTATTTCCATGGAAAGCGTGGGAGCGTCCTATTACCTTGTATTTCCCTACTTTTCCACGAGAAATATGATATTGGCGTGCAAATTTCATCGCGATTTCGTTTGCATCAGAGCCTCCTGAGCCAAAATACATCATAGAGTCCAATGGAAAGTCCAGTCGTTCTCTAAGACGCTGCGCTAACCCCTCTTGGTGAACTGTTGTGAAGTTTTGAGAATAGGTGTAGGCGTAGTTCTCAAGTGCTTTATTAGCAGCTTCCCGAATTTCTTCGTTTCCATGTCCTACAATCTGAACAGCCACTCCACCCATTGCATCAAGGAATTTGTTCCCATCGGCATCGAAAATGTATGCACCTTTTCCCGAAGTAATCACCGGTACACTACCGATGCCCCCGCGATAGAAAACCGGGCTTTGTTGTGAACACATATTACTCATCACTTCTCCCCTTATTTTTAATTTTTAATATTGAGTAAATCGCTTATTTCTGACTGATTTAATGTACGAACATTTTCAAAGTTTTTTATTTGTAGCCAGATAGCTGCGGTATTTTCAATTTCATGCAATGCCGCCATCGCTTGGCTTGGATTCTCGGCCAGTACCGCCGGACCATGATTTTGTAAAAGGATCCTATGACTTCTTGACCCCATACGAAAAATTTTTTCTGCTTGGACTGGTGAGCCTGGCTTTGCGTATGGAACTAGCGGCAGTTCTCCAACCTTCATAACGTAGTAAGGGGTTAAAGGAGGTAATGCAGATTCCTCAGAGTATGGAGCTAAACAAGATAACGCTGCAGCTTTAAGGCTATGAGTATGCGCAATAATTCCCCTCGTAACATTAGACGCAGAATACATGGCTACATGCATCGGAACTTCTTTTGAAGGTTTACCCCCGGAGACGAGTTCAATAGTCCGATCGCTTAGAGAAACTTTAAGTTCAGAAAAATCTTTAGCTACTATTTCTCCTAGATTTACGCCAGAGCGCGTTATCCAGATAGTTCCTTCATTTATAAACGAAACATTTCCACTGCCCCCAGGCGCGTACCCTGATCTAGCTATTTCACGACAGAGCTCAACTACTTCACTAATTTCCGTCATTTCAACACGCTCCAGGATTCTACGAAAAACTTTTCATCTCCGAAATTTCCTGATTTCAAGGCAATAGTCATCTCTTCGCCTGATTGAAGATGTGCCTTGCTCCATGAGACACCGGGTGCAATGTTTTGCCCAATTTCTAAAAAAATCACCCCTAACGATTGCAGGATTGCACCGGAAGTTTCTCCACCAGCAACTATTAACTGCTTCCCTCCCGATTTCTGGAACTGAACAGCAAGTTTTGATAGTACGGTTTCAATTTTTCTACTGGTTTCAGATTCTCCCTGGTCGCCCCGGAAAACAACCGGTCTCCCCACTACGGGGGCTGTCCCCCTGCCCTGTGAGCGCGCTATTTGAATTTCTTTTCCAAGTCGGGAAATTTCAGCCTCAATGGAATTTCCGGGATCGATTTCAATCATTCTCTGACCTTGATGAGAATCATAGTAAGATAGCTGCTTTCGAGTCATCTCTGATCGACTACCAACTAGAATTAGACGGTCGTCATCGGTCAATGCTTCAGCAACGACCCGGGTTGATTCCCCGATTTTTGGGTACCACTGCGCCAAGGCAGAACCACCAGATACCAATGCACGCTGGGAAACACTCTCAGCAATAATTTTTATATCTGAATTCGTGATGGCATCAATCACAAGACTGGCACCAGCATTTGGTTTTTGCTCAAATCTTTTTAGTAATGCTCCTCGTCGCAGATCTTCAAGTCTCAATAGTTCGCACGAGCGATGAGATTGGTTGCCCAACAGTCTAATGATCGAAGAATCTCGCATAGGCGTTAAGGGATGATCCGCCATATGAGTTTCGCTGAGCAATTTCCCGGAAACGAATAGGTACCCACAGTATTGAGTTCGATAGTTATCTGGAAATGCTGGAACCACAACCGGCAAGTCGTCTCCCGTTACATCCACTAAGAAATCTAAGCAGGGGCCAATGTTTCCTCTAGGAGTTGAATCGAAGGTGGAACAATATTTGAAATATATCTGATCAAAACCACGTTTATACCCGAGTCTTTTCAATGAGTTGCTCATTAGTTCTATTGCAGCATCCGGCAGACATGACCGCGATTTTAATGCAACCACTTCTACATCTACGTCCGCCTTATAATCGGAAGATTCTACATTAATGGCTTCCGCAGATGTCCATGTTCTAACCTTCCGTCCAGTATCTGCAAATGCTGAAGCTACATCCGTAGCTCCCGTGAAATCATCCGCAAGGACAATTATTCTATCCATTCCTCTTATCCATTCTTTGAATCTTTTTGACCCAGGCTGCTACTTGTGGATCGAGGTGTTGGTAGATAGTCGATACCCGTTCCTTCCATTGGTCTCGATCCACGTCATAAAATTTTGTTCCATGCTTCCTAAGGAACTCTTCATTCTCCTGTTCTTCCTTGAGCGCTGTTTCCCGATACCAAACCGAAACCTCATCGGCCTTTTCTTTCAGCACTTTTTGGACATCCGGTGAGTAACTGTTGAATTTATGACTCCAAAACTGAAAGTGCATATTTCCCATTAGATGGTTTGTTCGAGTTATATTCGGTGCAACCTCATAAAACGAATCGAAACGTGCAACATCTACCGGGTTTTCTTGACCTTCTACTACCCCTTGCTCAATAGCGGAAAAAGTCTCATCAAGAGACATTGGAGTGGGACTTGCTCCCAATGCTTTCCAAGTATCAATGTATGTTTTTTGGGGTGGAACTCTAAGCTTCAATCCCTTTAAATCTTCAAGACTCTTTATCGGTCTAGAAGTATTCAATATTCTTTGCCCAAAATACATACGACCCAATAATTTGAACCCTGTCTCCTTTTCTAGACGATCCAATATAACTTGTCCTAAATCAGAATCCCACACTCTAAACAGGTGATCAGTATCGGAGTACAGGAAGGGAACTCCCTCGATTGAGGCTAATGGCGTATACCTTTCTAAAGTACCTACCGACTCAATCAAGGCATCCATAGTCTCCAGTTCCAGACCTTCTTGCATTTCTTCCCATGATCCCAATTGAGAGCTCGGAAATACTCGGATCTCTACCTTTCCTTCAGTAGCTTCTTTAACTTTCTTAGAGTAAAGTTCAGCAGCTCGGTTAGGCAGACTATCGGTACCGTATGAATGCCCCAGGGTAAGTACTAATTTTTCTGAGTCCCTTCCAGTTGAAACAACACTGCAGCTTGTAAGAGCAATTACTGCAAACAGTGCGGTAACTAGCAAACGGATTTTTTTCATTTCTGACTCCTAGTAGAAAAAGAGAGGGACGAAAGCAAATATACAAAGAACCCCAATACACGAAAGGAACCAAGGAATAATTTCCTTGAATGTTTCATGCAACGGAATTTTTGCTATGGAACATGAAATCAGTAGTGTTAATCCGACAGGCGGTGTCACCAATCCAAATGTCATAGCAGCCACAGTTACGATGCCGAAATGAAGTGCTGAAATACCAGTTGCCGTTGCTATCGGAAGTAGCAGAGGAGTAAAAATAAGAATTGCTGCACTGCCCTCTAAAACCGTACCGATTAGCAGAAGTATCACTATCATCACTATCAACATCAAGACTCTGGAAGTAACGAGACCAGACACCCAGGCTTGTATAGAATCTGTAATGCCGGTGGTAAGTAGAGCCCAAGAGTAAACCTTGGCAAATGCTAGTATTACCAGTATGGCTGAACTAAGGAATACACTTTCTTTAACTGAGGTGGCGAAGTTTTCTAAGGAAAGTTCTTTATAACAGAATTTTCCTACCAATATAGCTGCTAGAACCGCAATAGCTCCACCTTCTGTTGGGGTAAAAATCCCGAATCGCACTCCCCCAATAACAACAATTGGAATGATTAGCGCTGGAATAGCAGCGACAGTGGCAGTTCCAACCTCGCGAAGCGATGCTCGTTTTTCTGCAGGGTAGCCTCGTTTTCTCGCTGTGAAATACGCTGTTCCTATAAGAACCGCACCAAGAAATAAGCCTCCCAATAGACCCCATTGAAACAACATACCAATTGATACATGGGCAGTAACCCCGTACAAAATAAGATCAATACTTGGCGGTATTAGAAGGGCAATCGTAGCCGCTGTAGCAGTCACACAAGCTGCATAGGCTTTTGAATAACCTCTATCAATCATGTTAGGAATCATGATTTTCCCAATTGCTCCCGCATCGGCTACAGCAGAGCCCGAGACACCACCAAAAATCATGTTAGTTAAGATATTTACTGCTGCTAACCCACCTTTGATTGATCCAACCAACGAATAGGCAAAATTGATTAGACTGCGAGTTACTCCTCCTCTGTTCATAAGACTTCCTGTCCAGATAAAAAGAGGGATAGCTAGGAGAGGGAAGGAACTCATACCTGAAACAAAACGCTGAACAACTATAGCCAAGGGAATCCCAGCAGAGTTGATACTAATAATGGCGGGCACCGCCATAGCGATGGCCACCGGAACAGTAACCGCTAATAATAAAGCAAAGAGACCAAAAAGTATTACAGGCATTTATTTCTCCTCACCGGTTTGCGTGTGTTCGAACATTTTTTCAATTGCGAAAACTATCGCAAACACAGCTCCGACTGTCACCGCAATATAGGTAACACTCAACGGAAAATTAATTCCTAAAGCATCAGAAATTCCACTTATATTCTGCCGCCGTGCAGCAGGGAGTATCTTGATCGATAAGTATGCAACGGCGGCAAAAGTTCCTAAGAAGAATAGATTCGAACTAATTCTTAATCCTTTTTTCAACCGACTTCGACTCTTTTGAGCAAGCAAATCAATTGCAATATGCTGATGATGACGCAGCGCAATTGGGATTCCCAGCATTGTCATCCATACAAACAATAATGTTGCGAGTTCTTCGGACCAGGCAGTTGGAGCGTTGAATACATACCGCATAGCTACTTGCAATAGCACCACGGAAACCATTAAGCAGAGCAGTCCACCCGCAACCCACATCAGGATGCGGTCTAAAATATCTAGGAGTTTTTTCATATGTACCTCACTTAGATGAGTCGCGACGCCATCGTCGCCACTATTTGTGCGAACGCACATTTAAAGTGTAGCATCCGCTCTTTATCTTTGGAAGAGATTTTGCATTATTCCCTTATTAAGTTGAGAAAAGTAGTTATACGCTTTTCTGAACACAACAGACATTGCGAGCTACGCTATCAATATCAGAATTCATCAATATTTAGTGATAGTGGACAGTACAAACGTGGATAGAAATACTACAACTTCTCCCTCAACCGAAAGGCAAGAAGAAATCGTTGACCGCATAATGCAAGACGGGACTGTTAAGGCCGCAGAATTGGCTGCTGAATTTGGTGTCTCCGCCATGACCATCAGACGCGATCTCCAAGCTCTAGACAACAAAGGGTATCTGAAACGAATTCACGGGGGCGCTGTAACCAGACCAGAGCCTATCGTGCGCTCATACGTACAATCAGCCGAAAAAGAGAGAATAGCGAGAGCGGTTCAAACCCTTGTTCCCGACAATGCTGTAATCGGCATAGATGTGGGCACAACCTGCTCCGCTGTCGGTAGAGTTTTAGCTGCACGAGATGATTTAGTCGTTGTTACGAACTCAATATTCTCAGCCTTGCCTTTCAGGGGATCAAACAACAGGCTGATACTCCTCGGCGGAGAGATGACCGATGAAGGTTCACTTATCAATAACGAAGGTCTAGAACAAGCAAGTACTTTCAACCTTGATGTCATGATCTTAGGCTGCGGAGGAATCTCTGAAAAACGCGGAATTACCTATTCCAACCTTGAAGAAACCTATCTTCGCAGAACGTTAATAAAGAATGCAGATAGAGTGATCCTTGCTGCTGACTCTACGAAATACGGGAAAATCAAGCCATATCATTTGTGTGGACTGGGAAGATTGGACATCCTGGTTAGTGACGCGCTTCCTTCAGAACAGATTGGCAACGCCCTCGAGGATAGCTGCGTGAAAATAAAACTAGCCTGAATCCTACGCAAGTAAGACAAACTCATGGAGTGATGTACAAATTAAGCATGCCCGTCCATACACGGGAAGCTATGTGACGGTGAGCTGATCTTATAAGCTAGCTGCCGACGGTACCTGTAAATCTACGTTTCAAAAGAGAAAGAAAATCTATCTGAAACAAAAAGCCCAAACTGTTAGATTTTTACTCCTTGGAGGGCTACCCAGGCGGAGGCTTGGGCGCCAGCTTCTGCCAGGTTAATCCCCAGTTTGCTTTGCAGTTTTTCTAGCCGCTTCGCCACGGTGTTGCGGTGCAGCCCCAGAGTCTTTGCCATCTGCTGGCGGTTCCCTTTAGTGGCGACATACTGTTCCAACAACGCCAGCAGGTCTGCATCTCCCCGCAAAGGCAGCAGGAATTGCTGAGAAAAAGCTGCCGCAGTTTCCCTGCCTATCACTTGCAATAGTCCGGAACGAGAAATCTCGCTCCAGCGGGCGACTTGCTGGGTATTTCCGGTGTGCCGCAGCGCCTGCCGCGCCCCAGCGAGACCCGAACTAAAACGAGAGATCGGGTAGTCCTGCCCCACCCCCGCCCGCAAAGCAGAAAACTCTCTCCGGGAAAAGTTCGACAAAGTCAGCGGTAACGCCGCTACCGGGATCGCCATCTCCAGGTGAGAGCCGTGAAAACGCCACAGCGGCGGAGGCATAGTTTTTGTTACTGCCTGCTCCACTCTGGCAGTAAAAGCCCGTAGGTCGCCCTCCTCCCCGGCCACTACCACCGGAACATAGCGCCCACTAAGCGCGCGAGCATCTGGAAAGGCCATCTCAGTTAGAATCTGCGCCGCCCCCAGCTCCCCAGAAAGTAGCAGTTCAAAAGCGCGCTGCAACAAGCGCCCATGATAGCCAGAAACAAACCGGGAGTTAGCTAAGGCCGAAGCGATTAAGAGCCCCGCTTGCGAAAGCGCCTGCTGCTGCCACGGCTGCGGGAATAAGCTCCAGCACACCTGCAGCCAAGCGGTTTCCTGCCCGAGGGCGTTAATAGCAGCGAAAAGACAGTAACCTTCCTCGGTTTCAAAGGAAAACTGGGAGGTTTTTGCGGAAAACCCCTCCCAAGACTGTTCTGCAAAGTTCCCTAAATCGGCACTCAACGTAGGCGCCAATGCCTGCGTTATTATCCTGCCCGCCTTATCTCTGATGATTACCCGTGCGCCAATCCCCCGCGCCAACTCCCCGGTGATCATGTCTACACTGTGCGGCTGTGCAGATGCCTGGATCAGGCGCTGTTGCAAAGCCGTGAGCTTATATTTGCCCGAGGTAGCTTCGACCTCGATCATCCGCGCCACCTCTTGCGACAGCGCCACAAAAGACTGATCGGGGGCGACCTCAATCAGGTTAAGACCAGTTTGTCGGGCTGCCTGTACCAAGTGCGGAGGAACGGTATCGTGGCTAAATCCCAAACCGAATCCCAGAGTAGTAATCCCTCCCGCTACCAGACGCTGGGCATATTCGAGCCAGCCCGCTTCCCCCTCCGGATTCCCTGCGGAAGTGGTCAGCAGCAGTTCGTTTCCCTCTAAGAAAGTAGCGGGATTTATCTGTTCCGAGGTAGCCACCCAGCGCAGCTTCGCCAAGGGATTAGGACACCACAGGGATTGAATATGTAGCTGCGGTCGCCCCAGGAGCGCTTGCACAGTAATCATATATACATTATGCACATCCTAGTTCTAGATTTTATGCATATTGCATATTTACCCCTGACTTACGTCCTATATAGACTGAAGTCACCACCGCTCAAAAACGGAGGTAGATGGGGCGCTGACCGCCTAGGCCGGCAGAGAAAATCCGCTAGCCTTTCCTGTTACCCAGGAAAATATAAGGTCAGACCCTATTTTAAAACCTTAAAGGAGATCACAATATATGTCCGAGGATTACAAACCGAATCCCTATGAGGACGCGAAGAATCAGCTGCGAGAAGCCCAGAAAATCCTGGGGTTCTCCGAAGGCGACTACGATATGCTCGCTTCGCCTCGGCGCGAAATGAGCGTTTCCATTCCGATTCGTCGCGATGATGGCACCCATGAGGTACTGCACGGCTACCGGGTACAGCACAACTTGACGCGCGGGCCTGCCAAAGGCGGCATCCGCTACAACGAACACGTCGATATTGACGAAGTTCGCGCCCTGTCTATGTGGATGACCTGGAAATGCGCCCTAGTGAATTTGCCCTACGGCGGCGCTAAAGGTGGAGTCACTATTGACCCCAGCAAGTATTCACAGGCCGAACTAGAGCGGGTAACTCGCCGCTACATTTCCGAGATTCTGCCGATTATCGGCCCGGAAAAGGACGTGCCCGCCCCCGACGTGGGAACTAACGAACAGACCATGGCCTGGATAATGGATACCTATTCCCAGTTCCAAGGCTATACCGTGCCCGGCATTTGTACTGGTAAACCGGTTTCTCTCGGGGGATCGCTCGGGCGCGCGGAGGCTACCTCCCTGGGCGTAGTGATCATGGTAGAAGCCGCTCTGAAGAAAAAGGGCATTAAATTCGAGGACGCCTCCCTGGCGATCCAAGGCTTCGGTAAAGTTGGGCGCGGAGCTGCCGAAATTGCGCAGCGTCGCGGTGGCAAAGTAGTTGCCATCTCCGATATTTTCGGCGCCATTTACAACGCCGACGGTATCGATACCAAGGCGCTAGGCGAATACGTTGATGAAAAGGGCAAGGTCGTAGGCTTCCCCGGTGCCGAACCCATGGATGCTGCCCAGCTACTGCTACTGGACGTAGACGTAGTGGTGCCCGCCGCCATTGAAGGGGTGCTCACCAAAGACAATGCCCCCGATGTCAAAGCCAAGATTATTGTCGAGGGCGCCAACGGCCCCACCGATTCCGCCGCGGACAAGATCCTAAACGAAAAAGGCGTCATGGTAGTTCCGGACATTCTGGCGAACTCCGGTGGTGTAATCGTGTCCTACTACGAATGGGTACAAGGACGCGACAACTTCTTCTGGCCGCTAGAGCGGGTACAAAAGGAAGAGGAACAGCGGATTACCGCCGCCTGGAAAGACGTCGAGGCTTACGCCGAGGAAAAGGGCGTGACCTTGCGGGTTGCAGCTACCGTATTGGCGGTGGAGCGTGTCTTGCAGGCTCACAAACGGCGCGGTCTTTACCCGTGATCGTTGCCTAGTGGCAGAAAATCTGCCCGTTGAGGTGACTTGAAATTTTCCCCCGAGCGGGCCTACCGCTCGGGGGAAATATTTGTTCCACCACCTGTGAAAGCGGAAATATAGAATATGCGCGAAGGCGCAGAAAAAGCGGTATTTAGAACGAAAAGGGAATACGAGGTTATGGATAGCAAGGAATTAACACAGTACGTAGCAGGCTTGGAACCGGAAAAAGCCATTTGGATTAATAACTCTCCCAGACCAGCATCTAGCGGGGAAACTTTCCCGGTAATAGATCCGGCCACCGCCACCCCTATTACCGAAGTGAGCTCCGGTAGCGCCTCCGATGCCAGCGCTGCTCTCGATGCTGCGGCCAGCGCTCAACCCGAGTGGGCGGCGCGTGCCCCCCCGCGAACGCGCCGAGATCCTGCGCCGTGCCTGGGAATTGATGATGTCTTCGTCCAAGGAACTCGCTAGCTTAATGAGCTGGGAAAATGGTAAAGCCTATCCCGATTCTCTGGGCGAAGCCTCCTATGCTGCCGAGTTCTTCCGCTGGTTTTCCGAAGAAGCTGTCCGCTCTGACGGTGATTATGCGATTCCGCCCGCAGGCGGCTCGCGCACCCTGGTCACTGCCCGCCCGGTCGGGGTATGTGCCCTGATCACTCCCTGGAATTTCCCGGCCGCTATGGCTACCCGGAAAATCGCGCCCGCCCTCGCCGCCGGCAACGCGGTGGTACTAAAACCGGCCTCCGAAACCCCCTTAACCGCCCTCGCCATTATGCGCATCCTAAAAGAGGCTGGAGTACCAGACGGGGTAGTAAACCTGATACCTTCGCGCCACTCTGCCGAAATTTCCAATACTTGGCTATCCGATCCCCGGGTACGCCTAGTGTCCTTCACCGGCTCAACCCCGGTGGGGCGTACCCTACTGGGGCTCGCCGCTCCCCGAGTAGTGAACACCGCTATGGAACTAGGTGGAAACGCCGCCTTCGTAGTGGGAGCAACTGCCGATGTGGATGCCGCTGTTGAGGGGCTAATGGTTGCCAAGTTCCGCAACGGCGGTCAAGCCTGCACCGCCGCTAACCGCATCTACCTACACAAAGACATTAAAGAAGAATTTACGCAAAAACTTTGCCAGCGAGTAACGGCTTTGAAAGTGGGTGCGGGACTAGATCCAGAAACCGAAATCGGCACGGTAGTTAACGAAAAAGCGATGCGGGGAATGAATGAGCTACTTACATCCGCCCTAGAGCAAGGAGCAAAAGTCCTGGCTCAAGCACCCCTCCCCAATGATTTAGCCGGATTTTTCGTGGCTCCCACAGTGATCGAGGTGCCCCGCGCCGACTCTCCCCTATTACAAAACGAAATCTTCGGCCCGCTTGCCCCCATTAAGGAATACTCTGATGAGGACGAACTTCTCGAGATGGTAAACGGTACCGAAATGGGGCTGGCCTCCTATGTCTATGGCGACCTGAACTGGGCTTTACACCTAGCAGAAAAGATCGAGGCCGGGATGATTGGGGTAAACCGCGGCCTGGTATCCGATCCTGCCGCGCCCTTCGGCGGAGTCAAACAATCCGGGATCGGCCGCGAGGGTGCCCGCGAAGGGATGAGGGAGTTCCAAGAGGTGCAATACTTCAGCCTCGATTGGTAATCCCACCGGGTAATAGCCGCCTATGTGTACGGATAATCGGTACGCGCGGGGGATAGATTTTTCCTCCCGCCCAAGAATTCGGAAAACGTAGCGGCGTTTTCCGAATTCTTATGCCCACCGCACCCACTCGGATAGAATCTATCCCCCGCGCTGAGAGGGTAACCCGATGCGACTAGGGGCGCGGCCGGTAAAAGATACGAGAGGGGCTTGACCTGCGTAGCAGGTCACGGCATCCCCGGAGTGCTTTTACCGAGCCAGCCCCGAATAATAAAACCAGATGATATTAAGCTATGCACGCTGCTGGAACTCGGGGTGAAAAAATAATTGGAAATCGGGGCGTTATTCTAAAGAATTATTGGGCGATTCGTGACACGCTAGAGGCATGAACGCAAAACCTGTA
>QWCK01003435.1_pt1 | contig 17366 bp, 18 predicted proteins | sample 1972571 | NCBI WGS metagenome assembly QWCK01 (sample SAMN09866710, study PRJNA288562) | Human gut metagenome isolate term2_stool, whole genome shotgun sequencing... | isolation source: gut | host: Homo sapiens | place: USA: California
CATTCCCTTCTTCGAAGAGAAGAGTTCAAGTGTAAACAGAATCATCTAAACCTCCTGAGTCTCTATTTTAATGTAATTTTCGTATGCACCTTCGATGGCTTTTAAACCGACTTTCATGGAGCGGAACAAAAGCTCCGTTTCATCGGACACGACATCCTCCGGCAGGCGAATGCTTACATAAGCTTCCGACTGTTCGAAAGACATGGTGTCTTCGTCGATTGAAAGCAAGGCTTCCATGGACAAAGCACAGGTCAAGGTCAGGGCACTGACGCCGTGACAGACGATTTCGCCCGTCTCGTCACCTTCCCCTGCGTGATTGTTCGCCAGAAATCCTAAAATCTTTCCGCGGCAAACAAAGAATGTGACCTCTGTCATTATGCCAAGGATCCGATTTCTACCAGTGTATACGGTTGACGATGGCCACGCTTAATGCGTTCGTTTTTCTTTGCTTTGAATTTGTAAACGATGACTTTCTTGTCCTTCGCTTGTTTCAAAACTTTTGCTTCGACTTTAGCGTCGGCGACGTAGGGCTTGCCTACATTTACATTGCCATCTTTTGCGACGAGAAGAACCTTGTCAAAGGTTACGGCATCTCCTTCGTTGGCATCGAGCTTTTCAACCTTCACCAAGTCGCCTTCGTGAACGGTGTATTGCTTTCCGCCGGTTTCAATCACTGCGTACATTGTAGCACCTCCTCTTTACAAGACTCGCCCCGATAGGTGCTATGCTTATGACCTATAAGGTGCGGTTACATCATGGTATAATACCACATTCCGCCGCCGATTACAATTCTTTCTCCCGTTTTAATTTGTTTTTTACCGCTTCCCTATGCCTTTCCTCCGCCTCTTTGTACTGAGCCTCGAAGGGCAGCTCCTTTCGCTCCCGGGCGATTTCGAAAAGGCCCATGGCGCTGAAGCCGTAGACCGTGGTGATCATGGGCCCTTCCGCCAACTGCTTTTCCATATGCTCTGTTAAAGCCGCCATTTGCCCTTTGTCCATGCCGTGAACGAAGTCCACGACGATCATGCCGCTTAAATTTCTGAGCTTGATCTGCTTGACGATCTCATCGGCGGCTTCCATATTCACCTTCATTCGCGTGGCGTCGAAGAGGCCGCTCTTTTTTACCGCCGCCATGTTCACGTCCATGACGCAGGCGGCTTCCGTGGAATCGACGACCACATTGCCGCCGGATGGCAGGGGCAGGGTCTTTTGGAAAATGGAGTTCCACTGGCTTCGCCACTTGGCCGTGGAGCGAATGCTGAATGAGGGATCCACCACGAAGTTTAAGTACTTGGGCAAGCGGGCGATGAGTTTTTTGTCGTTGACCACCATGGGCAGCTCCCGATGGCGGTTGAGAAAGTCCATGGCCCGGTCCTGACTTAAGAGAAGCTGGGTCTTGGGGAGGAAATTCACAGACGCCTCGATTTTTTCCATTAACTCCCACAGATGCTCGTACTCCACGGCCATATGCTCCAATTGACAGGAGGCGGCCTCGGTACGAATAATCATGCCTGCGGATTCGCCCAGGGAGGCGGCCCAATCCATCAGCCGCTTTCTAATGTCCTCGTCGTCGATGCGCTTGGAGATGCGAACGCCGGAAGACTTGGGCAGCAGGACGAGATTTTCTCCCCGCAAGCTGTAGTCCATGGAAAGCACCGCCCGCTTTTGATCCAAGGGCGTCTTCTTTACTTCCACGATAATGGCGTCGCCGCCTTTAATGGTGTCGCGGTAGGACTTGGGATAGACATTTTTCATGGGGAGATAGCCCGTGTCTTCTTCCCCGAAATCCACGAAGGCGCAGTCCATGGCGGGCAACACATTTTTTACATAGCCACGGTAAATATTCCCCACGGCGGAGGGATTGGACAGCAGGTGAATCTCCCGAATCACCTCGTGCTCCATGAGGCCCATGATCTTCGGATCCTCTCCGTCGGCAAATAAATAGGCGTTAGAGCCGTACTTCATGATCCTCACCGTCCCAACTTTTGATCCGCCGAATTTGAATGTAGTCGATATCCACGCCTTCTTCTTCGAAAAGGCCCGTTAAGAAGCGATCGGGCCGCAAATTTCCGTTGCTCCCGGCGCGAAGGACGGCGTAAAGGGATGCGCCTTTCTCCTCTTCTTTCCAGTCCAAAGAAAAGATGCCGTCTTTAATATCTTCTTCCACGATGATGCGCTTCTTGCCTTTTTTCTTACGCCGGCGCACGAGGATTTCCTCTTTGGCCATGGCCTTCTCCGCCAATTTCTTGAGCTCATCGGCGCCGTCGTAATAGGCCGAAGGGAAAAAGAAGCGGTACTGCGTCTTGGCGATGCGCTCGAAGACCGATATGGGGTCGAAATCGGCCGTAGCCTCGATGATCTCGATGCCCTTGGGCAAGGCTTCGTTTAATATGTTTTTTATGGCTTCGGGATCGGAGCCGTCTTCCACTTCCAGGTCCATGACTTCAAACTCGCTCTCCATGCCCACGCTCAAGGGCTGGGCGATGGAAAGCTTTTGATGGGGATTAAAGCCTTCGGACCAGAGGACGGGCACCCCCGTTCGCTGAATCGCCCGATTAAAGACGCGTATGGTGTCTAAGTGGGAGATAAATTTAATTATGCCCGTTTTTTTAAATGCCATGCGCAGCTGCATGAAACTCACCCCACATTTCGCAATCTTCGATGCCGCAACCGTTGCATTTTCTGCGGCAGTCCGGCGTGGTCAGCGCCTTCATGGATTTTTCGTACTCTCTTTTCAAATAGGCCTTCTTCACGCCGATGTCGATAAAGTCCCAGGGCAGTACTTCGTCGAAGTCCCGCTCCCGATTGGCGTAAAAGTCCCCGTCGATGTCCGCCTCTTCCATGGACTTCACCCACACGTCGTAGCGGAAAAATTCGCTCCAGCCGTCGAAGATCTGTCCGTTTTCATAGGCACGCAAAAGGAGCTTGCCGATGCGCCGGTCGCCCCGCGCCAGCACGGCTTCCATGCGGGAAACATAAGGCTCGTGGTATTGGAATTTAACCTTCGGATCACGCACCGCCCCTTTGACGGCTTGGATCTTTTCGAAAAATTCGTCGATGCTGTCCTGCCCCACCCATTGAAAGGGCGTAAAGCCCTTGGGCACGAAGCAGGAGGCGGAGGCGGTGACGCGGAAATTGCCCTGAATCTCTTCCTTAGGCCGATTGAAGAAGGCGTCCTTCACCTTGTAGGCCAAATGAGCGATGCCCAAGACGTCCTCCATGGTTTCGCCCGGCAGGCCGATCATGAAATAGAGCTTGATCCGGCTCCAGCCTTCCTTAAAGACGGAGTTCACCACCCGCATCAGGTCTTCTTCCGTGACATTTTTGTTGATCACGTCCCGCATGCGTTGGCTCCCCGCTTCCGGGGCAAAGGTGAGCCCGCTCTTGCGCACCTTCTCGATTTCTTTCAGTACATCCACGATAAAGCTGTCCAAACGCAGAGAGGGCAAGCTGATGCCCACATTCTTTTCTTCGTAGGTGTGGCTCAGCTCCTTTACCAGGGGCATGAGCTGCGTAAAGTCGCAGGAAGAAAGGGATGTGAGCGAAATTTCGTCGTAGCCCGTGTTCTTTAAAACGGCTTCCGCCATCTCCGTCAGCGTGTCCACGCTTCGCTCCCGAATGGGCCGATACATCATGCCCGCCTGACAGAAGCGACAGCCCTGGGTACAGCCGCGGAACAGCTCGATTACCGCTCGGTCGTGGACGGTTTCCAAAAAGGGCACGATCTGCCGGTCCAATTGGAAGGTGGCGTTCATATCGTGAAGGCGCACCCGCTTGATCACGGGCTTCGCTTCGGGGACCAGGGGCCTGTGGCTTAAAATGGTGCCGTCTTCTTTGTAGGTCACTTCGTAGAGGGAGGGCACGTAGACGCCTTCCAAGGCGGCCAAAGAAAGCAGGATTTCTTTTCGATTGAGCCCCGCTTCCCTGCCCTCTTTGATTTTGTCCATGACCTGAATATTTAAATGCTCCCCTTCGCCGATTAAAAAGCAGTCCATAAAATCCGCCAAAGGCTCCGGCGTCGTGGCGCAGGGCCCGCCGGCCATGACGAAGGGCTCCTCTTCTCCCCTTTCCTCGGCGAGGAGGGTGATGTTTCCCAGATCCAGCATGTAGAGGATGTTGGTGTAGCTCATTTCATATTGCAGGGTAAAGCCCACCACGTCGAATTCCGACAGGGGCGTCTTCGTCTCCAAGCTATAGAGGGGAATGGCTTCGTTTTTCATTGCCTCGGCCATGTCCGGCCAAGGAGCGAAGGCCCGCTCGCAGGCGTAGTCCGTCTCGTTCATGGCAAAATACAGAATCTGCATGCCTAAATGGCTCATGCCCACTTCGTAAACGTCGGGAAAGCAAAAGCAAAAACGAAGGGCCGCCTCTTCTTTGACGATGCTGTTTAATTCGCCGCCGATGTAGCGGGCGGGCTTCTCCACTTTTTTCAAACATTTTTCCAGTCGTTCAGCTTCTATCATGGAAACCTCTTTCTAATGGTCATGGGCCACAAGTCTACCGTCCTTTGAATATGGACCAGAAGGATTTTTTCTCGCCCTTATCCCCTGTTTCTCCCTTCAGGGAAAAAGCCGGCTTCTCCATTTCGTTAAAGAAGCGGGCATCTTCCAAGGGCAGGCTCTCGATCTTTTCCAGGGCCTCTCTGTCCCCGGGCTTCAGTCGATTGGCGATCACCGCCACGGGGACAGGGCATTTGTTTTTTCTTAAGATAAATTGAATGCGGTCGAAGGCGCGCACGGAGCCCGGCTGATTGGTGATGACGCAGTAAAAGACATCCGCCACCTCGGCCCAGGCCGCGATGTCCTTCTCCCTGTAGCGAGACAGGTCCACAAAGACATCGTCGTCTCCTAAGCTCTTCACCGCTTTGGCGAAGTCCTCTTCTTCGATTTCTTCTAGGTCGTGAAATATATTGCCTTGAATTAAATCGTAGCCCTCGCCTTGAATCGCCACCTCGGAGACGGCCTTCCCCTGAAGAAAGTCCATATAATCTTCGATGGCGTCGGGCGGCTCCGATAAAAACAAATCCTGCACCCGGGTGCGATTCGACGCCTCGATTAAAAGGCCCTTCGCTTCTTTGGCAAAGTCACGGGCCATGGTACTGATGCCGCAACCGCCTACCGTCGATAAAATGACTGCTATCATACTTACTCCGTTTCCAAACGCGTCTCCGTCGGGAGGGTCTCGTCTTTAATTTCCTTGTAGAAACCGAAATACTGTGCCAATACCTGCTGCATCACCGGCCCGCAGTTGGGGCCGTTGCCCCCTTGGATAATGACCACGGTGACGGCGACTTCCGGATTGTCCGCCGGCGCATAGCCCACTTGCCATGCGAAGGAGTCGTAGGTTTCTTTGGTATAGGGATTGGCTCCCGCCCGCTCGGCACTCCCGGTCTTCATGGCCACTTCCACGGGGAAGTCTTCAAACAAGCTGGCGTTAAGACCCGCCGTGGACACGAGCTTCATGCCCTTTCTTAAATCCTTGTAGTATTTTGGCTTCAGGCCCACCTGCTTCACCGGCTCCTTGCCGTGCTTTTTGTCACTCAACAGAGTCAAGGGATAGAGATCGCCGCCGTTGGCAAGGGCCATGGCGTAGCGATTCATTTCCGCCGGCGTATAGGCATTGGAGCCTTGGCCGATTACCACATTCATGGTGTCCGCCATGTTCCAATTGGCCTGATCGATATAGGTGTATTTCAAAAGATCCGCCAAAGGCACCCGTTGGTCCTTGCCCACCTTGTCCGAATCCACCTTTAAGTCCTGCAAGAAATTATAAACTTCGTCTCGTGTCATAGGCTTTTTGTCGTCCAATGTCTTGACGATAGCATCCACGGCCTCGTCCTTTTCCTTATCCGTAGAAAGGCGGGACATATAGACGGAGCGATTTTCGTTTAAGTGGCGGCGCAAGAGGGCCTTTAAGGTCTTCTTCTTTGACTCGGGATCGGGAATAATCCCCTTGCTTTCCCGGGGAATATTGATCTCGAGTCCCGTCCGCTCGCCGAGGCCGTAGCGTTTCGCCATGGCGGCAATTTCCGAAGGCTTCACTTGAATACCCAGGTCCTTTCCGCCCCGTTGATCCACGCCGAGACCTAAGGAGTAAAAATAGTAGTTACAGGAGTCCCGAAGGGCGTAGGCTAAAGTTTCCGCACCGTGGACCTGGCGGCTCTGATTCCAGAGCCAGCACCCGAAGATTTGGCGGCCGACTTCCACATAGCCGCCGTCTTGAATGGCCATGTCGGGGTTCAGACCCTTTTCCAATGCCGCCGATGCGATGACCATTTTAAAGATACTGCCCGGCTGAATCGCCGATTGCATGGCGATATTATAGAGGGGACGCGGCGCCAATTGATTCTTTTCTTCCTTGGGCTTTAAGCTTTCCCAAGCCGAAGGGTTGATGCCCTTGGCAAAGAGATTGGGATCGTAGGAAGGATAATTAGCCATGGCCAACACTTCCCCGGTGTGCACATCGGTGACGATGACGGCACCGGAAGCGGCGTTTTTAAAGGTGCCGCCCTTTTCCCTGCTGGTGAGATAGTTGAAGGTGCCCCAAGGCGATACATAGGGCGTAGCCGTACGAATTTGTTGAAGGGTCGTAGCCAGGCTTTCCTCCGCCTTCTTTTGCAGCTCGATATCGATGCTCAGGCGTACGTCTTTCCCGGGCGTCGGCGCCACTTCGCGAATGACGCCGGTGGCGTTACCCGAGGAGTCCACGGACACGGTCTTTCTGCCGTCGGTGCCTTTGAGCCTGTCCTCAAAGACCTGCTCCATGCCGGTCTTTCCGATGAGGTCGTTGCGATTATAGCCCTTCTTCTTGACATACTTGTCGATTTCCTTATCCTGGGCGATGTTTCCGATATAGCCCAACACGTGGGCCGCCAAATTTCCTTCGGGATAATAGCGGATGGGCTCGACGGAAATATGAATGCCCGAGCGATTGGACAGCTTCTCTTCGATTTTCGCCACGGTTTCGTCTTGAATTTCGTAGGCGTAGTTAATGGGCATGTAGGCGTAACTTCCCTGACTGCCGATGGAATCGTAGATATTTAAAATACCGAAAACCTCATAGGGGCTCAGATCTTTGTCGATCTCAAAGCGGTTCCGCTGTGCCTCGAAGATTTTTTCCGATGAAGCGGCGCCTTTAAGCCCCGCCCCCTTGGCGAAATCGATGGCATTGTTTAATTCGGTGTAATTGGGCTCCTCGCCGCTGACGGAAATACCCGTCACCGTGCCTTCGTCGATTAAATAGGCTTGAATCTTTTCGGGCATGCCTTCCAGGGCGGCAAAGTCTTTTCTGTTTTTCTTCTGCGTCACCACGTGGACCAATTTATCGTAGGCGAGATTGCCTTTCTTGTCCACGACGACGGTTTTATTGTTCTGTTCTTTTAAAGACAGGTCCGCGCCCTTTGACGAGGCGAAGTCTACGCTGTCTTTTAAGATCTCCTCGTCGGAGAGCAGAAATATTTCCGGATCCCGCTTCGCCAACACGGCGATTAAATCTTCCGCTGCGGAAGAGGACCAGGTGACGTCTTTCGATATGTCCATGAGGCGCACTTTGGCCTGAATGTAGCCGTCGTAATATTCGTTTCCGTAGGTTCTGAGGCCGATATCGGGCACGTCTTTTTTTACGACTTCGTAGGCCAGCTTCCGCCCGATGGGATGAGATAAAATCTCCTCCACATACATGGGGCGATCCATTAAAAAGGCGATTAAATCTTCTCTTGCATCGGATTTTTGACCGAAGCCGTAACGTTCCTTAAAACGCGCCGCCTTTTGAGGATCCGTATAATAGACCCGGCCCGCCGAGGCTTCCATGCCGCCGTCTTGAAAGACCCGCTGACGAAGCAGCTGCTTCATCACCGAGTAATCGTAGTGGGCGCGATAGGGCTTTTTCCAGCGGGCGTTGAGAAAATGCGCCAGCTTGTCTTTTTCCATTAAGGCGTTCAGGACTTCGGCCTTGGGCTCGTCGGCATACTTGTAATCGTCCAAGTCCCGATAGACGAAGGCATTTAACACGATGGGATTGGCCTTCATGTATCCCGCCCCGTCTTCTTCCAGATAGCGGCTGAGGAGCAAATAGGCGTCGTTTTTCTCTTCCCGGGAGAAGCGGTCCAGCTCGTCCTTGCGAATCTGTACGGCAAAAACGGGTCGGTTCCCCGCCAGGACCACGCCGTTTCGATCGCGTATCTTGCCTCGTTGGGCCGTAATGGCGATGTCTTTGACCCGCCGCTCGTCGGCGAGCTTTCGATATTTGTGGCCCTGAAAAATCGTAATATGAAACAGTTGCAAAAAAAGAGCGACAAAAAGAACAGCCATCACCGATGTAAAGATCTTGTGGCGATTCCATTTCTTCGCTTTTTCCCAAAAATTATGCATCGCTATCCCTTTCAAGGACTCGGTAGTCTGTCACATGTTTTAAAAACCAATGGCTCATCAGGCCGGCGTAAATCCCCGTGGACAGGGGCACAGTAAAAAATTCGTAAGAGTCCACCATGCTGATGTGCCAGCCTAAAATCATCATCAGGATGAAAAAAACCAGTTCGCACACGGCGGAGGTTAGTCCCACGGCCACCCCCGTCGCCATAGGGGACGGATGGGGAATGAGCCGCCGCCACAAAAAGGCCGCGCCGATAAAAAGCCCGTGCAGAAGCACATAGGGCCCCACGGCCGCCGCCACCGCCGCATCCATCACCAAAGCCGAGGCGAGGGCAAATGACACGCCCCACTTCGGGCGCAGGCGGAAGAAGATAAAGATGGCCGCCGCCGGCAAATAGCCGCGAAAAATCGAGGGCAAGCTTTGAAAAACCGGAGAGGTGTAGATAAAGGGCGTGAGGAGTAAGAGCACGTAGCTTGAACGTTTCATCTCTCACCTGCCAGCACGAACACGCGGTAGATATTGTGGAAATTGATTCCGCTGTCCACCTTAATGTTTTTCACCATTTTGTCCTCGTCGGTGCTCACTTCGCTGACGGTGCCGATGTACATATCCGGCTCGTAGCCGTCGCTGATTCCCGTGGTAAACAGAGTGTCCCCCACTACGATGTCCGCATAGAGATCGAAGGCATAGCCTTCCAGCCGGCGGTTCACGCCGCGAAGGACGCCGCCGTCGGAGGTGCGAATGCTTCGGAAGCTAATGGCGTTTTCCTCGTCGATAATGCTGCGCACCTGAGCGGAATAGGGTGTGACGTTGGTAATGTAGCCGATAACCCCTTCCGCCGACGCGTCGTCGCCTTTGTTCATGGCGGCGATCACCGTGTCGCCGACGCGAATGCCCGCCTTGGATCCCTTGTTAATGGTGAAGCGGTGAAAATACATTCCCGACGACTTCGCCGTCACCCGCGCGTCCACGGCGCCCAGCTTCTTGTTGTTGCGAATGGCGTAGGCATTGGATAGGAAGGTGGAACGGTTGACGATGTCTTCCAGATTCTTGTTCTCCTTCTTGAGCTTCTGCAGCTCTTTTTTCATGCGCTTGTTTTCGGCGCTTAATGAGGTGACGTGGAGCAGGCTGTTGGCCCCTTCGCCCACGTAATTCAAACCCGTGCCCAAGGTATCGGTGACGGGACTGATGGCGGTGCCCACGGCGAATTCCAGGGCGCGTAAAGCCCCCGCCCCCAACGAGGTGAAGCCGAAAAATAAAAACAAGACCACGAGGGCGCCTCGCACTATCCATTTTTTCTTGAAATCTTTTAAGGGCTTCATAGCCTATAACGCTCCATCTTCTAAAAAACTGTAAAAACTGTGATCGCCGATAATAATATGATCCACCACGGGTATGCCCAAGAGTTCCCCCGCTCGCTTCAGGCGCTCGGTAAGGCTTCTGTCCTCGGAAGAGGGCCTGGGATTGCCCGCCGGGTGGTTATGTACCAGGACGATGGAATGGCATTTCTTGCCGATGGCTCCCTGAAAGACGTCCCGAGGATGCACCACGGTACAGTCCAAGGTGCCTCTGGAAATGCACTCCACAAATTGCAGTTGCTTCTTCACATTCAGGCCGATGACGCGAAACTCCTCGTGTTGCAGGCCCATGAGATCGTCCATAACGAAATCCGCAATGGCTTTCGGCGTGTTTAATGGCACGGCCTGGCCCATGGGGCGGCGCATGCGGCGAGCCATTTCCACCATGCCCACGAGGCGGGCGGCCTTGCTCTTGCCGATGCCCTTGACGGAAAGAAAATCGTCATAGGTGCCCGTAAAAAGACAGGTCAGCCCCTGCCTCGACGGGGATTTTCTCTCCAAGCTGTCGATAATGTCCTGAGCCACTTCGATGGCGGTTCTGCCCGCCGTGCCCGTGCGCAAAAACAGAGCCAAAAGCTCGCTGTCCGACAGAGCTTCGGCGCCGTAGGTCAGAAGTTTTTCTTCCGGTAAGGTGGCGAGATCGTAGTCTAAAAGTTTCTTCTTCTCTCTTTTATCTTCCATCTCCCCCTCCTTCCAATCGCTTCACGATGGAGTCCACGTGCATGCCGATGACCGTATCCATGGCGCCTTCCACGGTGATTTTAAATTCGTCGATGTCCTGTACGCCGTAGGCGCCGGCCTTGTCCATGTACGTATTTTTGTCTAAATAGGCCTTCATCTGTTCGTCGGTAAAATCTTCAAAGCGCACACGGGACAGATCGTAGTCCACGTACTTCTCTTCGCCTAAAATACAATAGGCGCTGATCACCTCGTGCATCCGCCCCCTTAAAGCGGAAAGCATAGCCTCTGCCTCGACACGGTCCTTGGGCTTGCCCAAAATCTTGCCCTCCGAAACCACCACCGTATCCACGGCGACGACGGTATCTTCCGGCCGTTTGTCTTTCACGCTCATGGCCTTTTGATAGGCCAACTGCATGGTGTAAATTTCCGGCGACGACAGGCGCAAATGCCTTTCGTCGTAGGTGGGTTTTTCGATTTCAAAGCTCAATCCCGCTTCCGCCAACAGCTTTTTCCTGCGGGGAGATGACGATGCTAAGACAAGACTCATAGACGCACTCCGATCGTTTCCAAGTGGCGGCTGGCGTAAATGGCCGTCAAGCCGACAAAGTATCCCGTAAATAATCCTAAGATGAGTAAGAGGGGCAGATAGGTCAACAGGCCCATATTGTGCACCATGACGATGGCCGTGGCGACCTGTCCCAAATTGTGAAAGAAAGAACCGATAAAGCTGATCCCGATTAAGCTGGCGCTCTTAATAGTCTTCAGGGAGAGGATCATGGCCAAAGAAGACAACAAGGCGCCGGTGCCGCTGTAAAAAAAGCTTGTCACATTGCCTGTGACGAGCATGAGCAGCACGCTTTTTAATATGGCGACGGTAAAGCCTTCCTTGGGGCCGAAGACCACGATGGTGGTGAGGATCACCACATTGGACAGGCCCAGCCGCGCGCCGGGAAGGGGCACGGGCAAGGGCACCATGGTTTCGATGAAGCCGATAGCCACGGCGATGGCCACCATCAAGCCTAAAAAAATCTGTTTGCGTAAGTTCATCTTTACCTCAACAATACATCCATGGTGGGGGTCTCGTCGCTTTTTATTTCCGCAATGATGCGGTGGGGCAAACAGACGATCATCTCGCCCGGCCGTTTGATCGGGGCCATTTTTAAGCAGATGCCGTCGGGGCAATCGGCCTCGGTCATGCGCGCCCCTTTTTCGTCGATGTGAAGCTTGTTCGTGCCGCCGTGAGCGTGAAATGTATAGGTTTTTCCCCTATGGGCTGCGTCCATGGGAATCTTTTTTACTTCTTTGCCGTCGATTTGCACGCTGACGTAGACGTGGGCCGCTTCTTTTTTCGGCACGAGTTGCGTCGCCCCCAGGCCCAGCGCCACGACCAGGATCACGAAGGCGATGATCAAATCGGTTCTGTTCATAGCTCCCCCTTTTTCAACATTTAATTATACCATAGATAGGCACAGGAAAAAGAAAGCTACCGCGGGAAAAAACGAAAGCCCCGGCATGAACTATTGCCGAGGCTTTCTTACTCCCTTATACTTTCGTTAATTCCTAAAGGTATTAAAATTCATTTTCTACCAGTTCGAACACTCCATCATAGCCCGGTGCCGTAATCCTTTGCCATCTTCCCGGATCGTATTTTCTCTCCTTGATTATGACACTGCCTTTTTCCTCATTGGAATCAAATGAGAACATTATTTCTAATGCTTCCATATCCATATAGAGAACACCATCTTTAACAAAAGGCTTATTCTTGGGTCTAAAATATTCATAGGTACCCTCCGGCGCATAGTAAAGTTCGTCAGTGCTGATGACGAGATTTTTCTCAGCAAAATACACACAGAAAAACTCGTCCCCTTCACTAGGCCAGGCTACCACAAACCAGGACGTACCGTCGCCGGTATCCTTATAATAAGTCGAGGGATCGCTGTTTGGACCGGTAAGTCGATCTGCAGGTGTTTTGGGGTCGGAAAAGTTTTTCACGCAAAGCAAGTTCATCTCGCCGACGGGATAATAGTTGACGCCGTCTTTTCGAATGACATCCATCTTGCCTACGTCCTTGCCGTTAATGCGCACGTTCACGGACCCACCCTTATCTGCGGTTTCTTTTCCTTTTTCCGCCTTCACAAATTGACGGCTCTTTTGATCGTAGTCGTAGATCGTTTCTCTTTCCTTGCGCACGCCTCCGCCGTTTTCGGACATTTCCAAATAGGTTTCGTTATTGACGAAATGATCGCCGATTTTATCGAAAATATCGATGTCAGAGGAAATATCCGGCTCGTAGACCTCGTTGTCCTTGACGCCGTAGAGATAGCCCGTACCGCCCGTTGCTCCCGTTTGATTCAGATAGAGATAGGCGTCTTTCCCCGCTTCCAAAAGCTTGGGCTCGTAGACAAAGGTGTTTTCATCTGCATCGCAAACCTCGCGGGGTTTTAAATCTTCGTCGATATAAATAAGCTTTAAGCCGTCACCCTTCTGCGCAATGGCGTAGGAGGCGAGCTTGCCGTTGTTATCGTAGTCGTGAATCCACAAACATTCCTTCCCGCTTTCGGTGGTGTAAATGGAGAAATTGTCCGCCGCAAATTGGCGAATGGCTTTCTCGTCGTTGCCGCTGTCGGGCTTGATCTTCGTTTCCGGTATATCGTTCAGATAGCGCGAAGCGATTTGATCGAAATTTTCATCGTTAAAATCTAGAACCTCTAAGGGCTTTAGACTGTTTCTGAAGTTCTCCATGTCCTGTGCGTCAAAGGGCTCTTTGGTTTCCTCTACGATTTGAATCTTACTAAATACATCACTTCCATTGGGATAGAGCTCACTGGGATAGGGCCTCCCTTCGCTGTCGGAGAAATCGACTTCATGGAATGTGGCAAAGCCCTTGCCGTCGGCGGAATAACCGTAGTTGATCTTCAATACGCCGTCCACCACATTGAGCTCGTAAATAGTGCCATCGTAAACGTCGTCGATATAGAGCCTGCCGTCGGCGTCAGTATAAAGGCCCGTGGATAAAATGCTCTGGGCATAAGGCTCCAAGGTATTAAATGTGGCGTAGCTGCCATCGGAAAAAAAATGCACGATGCAGAAAATGTAATACTCCTCGATGCGATTAGACATAATCAGGAGGGGATAATTAAACCGACTGTCGTCGTAAAATGTAAATCGAATATTCGGATCCACGGTCATGGACGTGACCCGTCGTTCCATAACGGAGTCACCCAGATCTTCTACGAGATACGGCGCCTGCCCGGTTAGGATCTCGTCGTAAAGAGGGACCATGGCTTTTTTCATGACGCGTTTTTTGTAGACCTTCGTCTTCCCGACGGTGCCGTCAAACACGCTGTGAACCACGCGCTGCGGCACGCTCCACTGCGGATTGTAGCTCTGTCGGGGGATGGGACTGCCCTTTCCGCTCACACAACCAGTGAGCACGCAGAACAAAAGAAAAATCGACAAGTAACGCTTCATAACAACCTCCTCACTTTTACTTATTTATATTATAGCATGTTAAAAAATAAAAGCAGCACCGCCTTTTGCGCACATAAAAACAGTGCCGACGGATAGTCGACACTGTTTCAAAACAAAATCTTATTGAACCTTGCTGTTGTCGTCTGCGGCGACGACTTTTTCTTTTTCAGCTGCCTGTTGAGCGGCGGCTGCTTTCTTTTCTTCAGCAGCTTTCAATTTCTTTTGTCTTTCTTTTTCTTTCATTTTTTCAACCCGTTCGGGATATTCCACAAAGATGGCGCCGGTGGGGCACTTCGATGCGCAAATACCGCAGTTGATGCACTTCGAATAGTCGATCCTTGCCAAATTGTCTTCGACGTGGATGGCGTCTTTCGGACAATTCCGTTCGCAAAGGCCGCAAGCGATACATCCGATGGAGCAATTGGTGCGTACCACTTTGCCCGGATCGTGGGTCGAACATTTTACTTCCGTTTGTTGTTTGTAGGGCATGAGGCCGATAATCTTCTTCGGGCAAATGTCGATACATTTTCTACATGCCACGCATTTTTCCTTGTCTACGGAAGCGATGCCGTTCTTAACGTGGATGGCGTCGAATTCACAGACGCTGACGCAGGTGCCGCCGCCTAAGCAGCCGGAAGCGCAGCCCTTGGAGCCGCGGGCATAATCGCCGATGAGGCGGCAATCCACCATGCCGCTGTATTCGTATTTATTCTTGGATTTGTCGCAGTCCCCTTGGCAACGAACGACGGCCACTTGTTTTTCCACATCGCCTGCCGCTTGTCCCATGATTTCGGCGACTTGTTCTGCCACTTCTTGCCCGCCGATGGCGCATCCGTTGACCGGTGCGTCGCCGGCTACAATGGCGTTGGCCATCCCGGCACAACCGGGGAAGCCGCATGCCCCGCAGTTGGCGCCGGGCAGTGCATCTAATACATTGACGACGCGGGGGTCCATGTCTACGGCAAAGACCTTATCGGCAAATGCCAACAAGACGCCGAGAAGCATACCCAACACGCCTAAAATAATGACCGCATAAATTACGTTTTGTGCATTCACGTGAATCGCCCCCCTATACTAATCCTTGGAATCCCATAAAGGCGATGGCCATTAAGCCGGCACTGATCAGCGCAATCGGGACACCTTGTAACGGTTTCGGAATCGGCATGATTTCCATGCGTTCACGAAGGGCACTTAATAAGAGAAGCGCCAAGGTGAAACCTAAGGAAGCACCTAAACCGTTGATGATAGCTTCGAAAAGATTGAAATCACTTTGAATGTTCAAAACGGTAACACCCAGTACCATACAGTTGGTGGTAATCAAAGGTAGGAACACGCCCATGGCGGAGTACAAAGAGGGAGATGATTTTTTAATAAACATTTCTACAAATTGTACCAAGGACGCGATAACGAGAATGAACACGATGGTTTGTAAGTATTCCAAGCCGAATACATTTAAGACGAAATGTTGTAGCAACCAGGTAACCGCCGATGCGATGACGACGACGAAGGTAACGGCGACGCCCATGCCCGTTGCGGTTTCCGTCTTCGAGGAAACGCCCAAGAAGGGGCAGATCCCGAGGAATTTCGCGAAAATGTAGTTGTTAACTAAAATGGTCGATATAAGAATCGTAATAATCGTTGACATAGTCTACCTCCCTACGCTCTCTTAGCCATGATGCCGCGGTAGAGGGCAATCCACAGACCTAAAAGGATAAATGCACCGGCGGGGGAAGTGAAGATTCCGATACCGGGATAGGATTCGGGGAAGATTTGCATATCTAAAAGCGTGCCGTGACCGAAGAGTTCTCTTACAACGGCCATTGCCAACATCGCCATAGTATAGCCGATGCCCGTCCCCAAACCGTCGACGATGGAGGGAACCACTTTGTTTTGGTAAGCAAAGCCTTCCGCTTCACCTAAGATACAGCAGTTAACGACGATCAAAGGCAAGAAGATACCTAATGCATTGTAGATCGCGGGGCTGTATGCGTGCAGAACCATTTCTACTAAGGTTACAAAGGCTGCGATGACGACGATAAACGCGGGAATCCGAACATTGTTCGGGATGACGTTTCTTAACATACTGACGACGGCATTGGAGCAGATCAATACGAAGGTAACCGCAACACCCATGGCGATGGCCGAGGAGACGGCGGTACTGATGGCCAATACCGAACACAGACCGATCATTTGCATAAAGATCGGATTGTTTTTGAAAATACTATTTGAAAAAACTTTTCCTAAATTCATGACTACCCCCTACTGTGCGCTGATTTCTTCGTAAGCGGGAAGAATGGAATTGATCCCATTGAGTACGGCGGTAGATGAGATGGTCGCGCCACTGATCATCGGAATTTCATCTTCGGCTTGCGGATCTTTGTTCCCTTTCACTTCGCCGTTCTTATAGGACTTGCCTGCGAATTGGTCGAAGTAGGGAGATTCGGTAATTTGCGTACCGATACCGGGCGTTTCGGCGTTTTGAATGTTTCTGAAACCGGCAATGGTCCCGTCATTTAAAAGGCCGATGGCATTGGTCATGGAGCCGCCATAGCCGTTTGCCGTATGGTTGATGCCGTAGCCGACGATTTCGTCGCCTTTTTTCGCTACGAAAACATCTTGGATGTCTTTGTATTTTTCGACGAGCGCCGCTTTTTTCGATTCGTCCAAGGGCTCGAATGTATCGGCTTTGTCGCCGTAAATTTCTTGATAGGCCTCGACGGACTTTTCAAATTCGGCTTTGGCAATAACTTCAGAGGTAAAGCCGTTGACGACAGCCAAAAGTCCTGCCGCCACTGCGGCGATAACCAAGAGGACAAGACCTGTTTTAAAATAATTTTTCATTTACTTTGCCTCCCCATATGCTTCCGTTTTTGTCAAACGTTCGATCAAGGGGCTTGCTACGTTCATAACCAGAATGGAGTAGGAAACACCTTCCGCCATATTGCCTTTCATACGAATGACGGCCGTGATAATACCGCAGCCGATGGCGAAAATAATTTTGCCCTTAACCCCTTGCGGTGTGGAGCTGTAGTCGGTCGCCATGAAGAATGCGCCGAGGAACAAGCCGCCGCCGAGAAGTTCGTAGGGAAGGATGTCTGCGCTTACGCCAAAGATCAAGAGGAAAACGGCCGTCGTCGCAATGTAGATGACGGGGATCTTCCAGTCGATGACTTTACGAACCAATAAGTAGCAGGCACCGATTAACAAGAGAACGGCGGATGTTTCACCGATAACCCCACCGATGTTTCCGATAAACATATCTTTCAACGGAGGAAGGGCATCTAAGTGTTCGCCGGCCTTGATGATGGTAAGGGGCGTCGCTGCCGATGCGGCATCGGCGGTTTCAGCCACTTTGGCCATAGCAGGTGCCGTGTAGGTTGCCATCAATGCGGGCCAGGACAACATTGCCATGGCACGACCGGCCAATGCCGGGTTGACGAAGTTGCCGCCGATGCCGCCAAAGGCTTCTTTGACGATGACGATGGC
>QWCK01004294.1_pt1 | contig 17359 bp, 14 predicted proteins | sample 1972571 | NCBI WGS metagenome assembly QWCK01 (sample SAMN09866710, study PRJNA288562) | Human gut metagenome isolate term2_stool, whole genome shotgun sequencing... | isolation source: gut | host: Homo sapiens | place: USA: California
CCACGTGGAATCATTACACCGTTTCGCATCATTCATGCCGTATGCAAATTCCACGCTCTGAAACCAGATACCGTCCTGGGCCAGCCAATTTTTAGCCACCGCATCCAAAAGAGATAACTTCTTTTCCCGGGGAAGACGGCCGATGAAATCAGGAATCCCGTCATGTTCACGGAAAGAAAGCACCTCCGACAAACGGTGGACAAAAATTTTCCTCGTCTTCTCCCACGTGGCATCCATGACTTCCAAAGCCTTCTCAAACCCGAGTTGGTGCTCTACCTCACGGAACCAAAGCGTATGATGTACCGCCGTGCGGTGTATCATATCGACAATCAGCGCAGAAAGCCCGTCCTCGTCCATATCCCGTATCGTATATGTTTTCATAAAATACTCCTTTGAAAGATAATGACCTTTTCTTTATTATGGACCGAAAGAAAAGAAATATCCACAGGAAAGGAACAGATCCGACTTTTCAGACCGGTAAAAATCAAAAAATATAAGAGAGACAAACCGGAAAATAAAGAAATGACGGACATAAAAATTCCGTTTCCATTGTTTACTTATGAAAGGAAAGAATACGAACCGAAGGCCGTCCCCACGTGACGGGAAGTAAGGAAAGAATAGGAAATGCAAGCTGTCCCTACGTGATGGGAAATAAGGAAAGAATGAAACCCGTAAGCCGTCCCCGGACACGGGGAAAGTGGCGGCGTTAGCCGACGAAAGGGGCAAGTGTGAGTAGAAACGTAAGAATAAGTAATAAGTATGAGCAGACAGGTAAGAACAGAAATAAGTGTGAAAAAAGATTCTGACCTGTGTACGCAAGCATGCCCCTATCGCCTCGCAAGGCTCGGCACTTCCCCCGTGTTCGGGGGAAGCTGACACTAAGGAAAAAATTATATTTTTTATTATTTTACATACGCATTTTTGATTAACCTATGCCGGATTCTTCGCTCCCTCTGATAATCTATTTTTTTACATTTCATTTCTTTATGTATGCTTGCCACCGCTCAAGAATGACGGCACGAGTGAAGTGTGTTTCGGTGTGGTATTAAATGACTTTTTGCTTAAAAAGGAAATAATATCAATCGTAAGCTGTCCCCGCTTGTCGGGGAAAGTGTCAACCCTTAGGTTGACGAAAGGGGCAAGTGTGAGCAGAAACGAAAGAACGGTTTTTACAGACCGGTATTAAATACTTGCCCGTCATTCTTGAACGAAGGAAAAAAGCGGTCGGGAATAGAATAATAAAAAAGTACGAGGTAGAGTGAAGAATCCGGGCAAAGAGTGCAGGTGTTAAATACGCTTTTTCCGATAACCTATGCCGGATTCTTCGCTCCCTCTGATAATCTATTTTTCTTTTATTAACGTTTCGGTTTAGTCCGCCGCTTAAGAATGACGGCAGGAGTGCTTTTTGTTTTTCTATGACGTTCTGACCTGTGTACGCCAACTTGCCCCTATCGCCTCGCGTGGCTCGGCACTTCCCTCCGAGTTCGGGGGAAGCTGACGCTAAGGAAAAAAGAAATAATAGTTTTTAGTATTTGCATAAGCTTTTGACGATATCCTCTGCCGGATTCTTCGCTGTTCATAATAACCTGTTTTTTATGTTTTACTTTCTTTATGTATGCTTGCCACGGCCCAAGAATGACAGCAGGAGTGAATTGCGTTTCGGCAAATGGTGGTAGCTGCTTGTCTTGTTATTTTTGGATAAGGTGAAGATTTGGAAAAGGGAGCGGGATTCCTGTTGTTTTTATATATTTATCTATCTCTTTTTTGCATGCATGAGGGTATATATTCAAATATTTCATAATACATCGACAGACTTGAATGTTTCGATTTCATTTGGTATACTAAATGCATCAAATTTGAATGAATGAGGGACTACTGTGTGAATATATGACAGGTTATTTCCTTCATAATAAAGATTTGTATACATTCTTTCGGACTACCGATAAATCGTAAAAACTCCGACGGAATGCCTTTCATCTTCCGGTGAAAGACTCAGGGCGCTGTCCCTGCATCAGATTCCTTATTTTTTTGAAAGGCGGTTTATTTTATGGTCAACGCAAATCTTCAGAAACAGTACGGTCTTTTTATTGATGGTGAGTTTGTTCCCGCCTCTGACGGCGGAACGTTTGAGGCGCATAATCCTGCCAACGGCGAGGTTTTGGCTGCTTGTGCAGAAGCGACTAAGGAAGACGTGGATAAGGCAGTAGCGGCAGCCCGCCGTGCATTGGCTTCCTGGCGTCATACTTCTCCGATCGAAAGACAGAATTATCTTTTGAAAATTGCCGATATTATCGACGAGAATGCAGAGCATCTCGCTTTGGTGGAAACTTTGGACAACGGGAAACCGATTCGTGACAGGTCATTCCCTGGAATTTCCCGTTCCTCATGGCGGCTTGGAAATTAGCTCCTGCTCTTGCCGCAGGGGATACGATTGTTATCAAACCGTCATCTCATACATCACTGTCCATTCTCGAGTTCGTTAGATTGATTGCCGATGTGCTTCCGAAGGGCGTTTTGAATGTCATTACCGGGGCAGGTTCTAAATCGGGACAGTGGATTCTCGATCATCCGGATATCGATAAGTTGGCATTTACCGGTTCTACGGAAGTAGGTGCCAATGTATACAGAGCGGCGGCTGACAAGTTGATTCCCGTAACACTCGAACTTGGCGGCAAGTCGGCAAATATGATTTTTGACGACTGTGATATTGATCAGGCGGTAGAGGGAGTGGCTACAGGCATTCTCTTTAATCAGGGACAGGTGTGCTGTGCCGGTTCCCGCGTATTTGTTCAGGAAGGTATTTTTGATGAATTTCTGGCTAAATTGAAAGCCACTTTTGAAGCGGTCAAAGTAGGCGATCCGACAGATCCGCAGACCCAGCTGGGGGCACAGATTTACAAGAAACAGCAGGAAAAGGTTTTGAATTATATCAAAATCGGTCTGGAAGAAGGGGCGACGCTCGTGACTGGCGGTGAAAGATATACGGATAACGGCTGCGACAAAGGATTTTTCTTGAAACCGACCATTATGATTGCTAAGAGTAATGCGGCCCGTGTTTGCCAGGAGGAAATATTCGGACCGGTCATGGTTGTGCAGAAGTTCAAAACAGTTGATGAAGTTATCGAACTGGCCAATGACAGCGTATACGGCCTTGGCGGCGGCGTATTCACAAGCAATCTGAATACGGCGATGAAGGTAAGCCGCAGTGTACAGACCGGCCGTGTATGGGTGAATACATACAATGCCATTCCTGCAGGTGCTCCGTTCGGCGGATACAAGCAGTCCGGCATCGGTCGTGAAACGCACAAGGTCATGTTGGAACATTACAGCCAGGTAAAAAATATCATGGTCAATTTGAAAGAGGGAACGACAGGACTTTATAACGTAAAGTAATCGGGAAGGTCAATTTCCGGAAATAAGAGACCGCCACTCAAAAGACAGGATGGCGGTTTTTGTTTTTGGTTTTGCTCATATTTATTTCTATTCTTACGTATCTGCTCACACTTGCCCCTTCCGTCAACCTGGCGGTTGACACCTTCCCCGACAAGCGGGGACGGCTTACGTTTTGTATATTTTCGTTCTATGTAAAAAGTCATTTAATAACGTTTAGAAACCGTAATTCACCTCTGCCGTCATTCTTGAGCGGCGGGCAGAATCGGAATGATGATGGAAGAAAAAACATAATCTGACTCTTAGCGAAGAATCCGGCATAGGACATCGTTAAAAGCGTATATAAGAAATAAAAACTATAAATTCTTTCTTCTTTAGTTGTTCGCTTCCCCCGAACGCGGTGGCAAGCGAATTGCGTTTTTAGGAGCATAGCGACGCGAAAACGCAATGAGACGCTTCGCCTTTGGCCGGGAAGTGCCGAGCAAAGCGAGGCGAAAGGGGCATGTGTGCGTACACAGGTTAGAACATTTAATACCTGTATTCTTTGCCAGATTCTTACCGCTCCCGTTGGTCGGGTATGGCGTTTCACTCATTTTTACAGCGTCGCTCCGCTCCTCGAAAAATGGTTCACTTGTCATCACTTCGTTCAAGAATGACAGGCAAGTATTTAATACCATCCTGTAAGAAACTTTCTGCCCTTTCTGCTCCAACTTGCCCCTTCCGTCAACCTGACGGTTGACACCTTCCCCGACAAGCGGGGACGGCTTTTTATGAGTCATTTCAATATTTTTGGTTTTACTCACACTATTTTCGTTCTTACGTTTCTACTCACACTTGTCCCTTCCGGCGGCTTTCAGAATGACGGTTTTTTGTTTTTGCAATAGGGAAAGCCGTCTTTTTTGTTGGGGGGTCATTTCCTTATTTTTTGGTTTTGCTCATACAAAAAGAGCAGTGAAGTAGTTACGTACTTCTTTCTGCTCTTTTGGTTTCCTTTATTTCTCTTGTCTGAATTATACTTTTTTGTAGACTTTGACGATTTCTCCCATGTATACGCTGTGATTATCATCGGCGTGACTTCCACTGTTGTGTTTCATGTAGATTTCTTTGTTGGTATAGTGGTCTTCCGTCAGTTCGGCGGTGTAAATTTTTTTGCAGACAAAAACGAGATCCGCTTCTTCTATGGCAGCGGCGCCGTCCAAATCTACGGGGTGCAGACCGGAATTTTTGTATTTGTCCTCGTCCCGCCCGGAGTGGCGGCCCATGTAGCTCATCTGCGGCTTATAGTCTTCGGAAAGACAGGACAGAGTGAAATAGTCCTGACTGTCCAAGAATGTTTTTGTGAAACGGCTCTGCCGGATATAGACGGTGGCGATTTTTTTTCTCCATATCTGACCGAATGTGCCCCATGTGACAAGGAGCGTATTGCACTTTTCTTTTTGCCCTGCCGTGACGAGAATGTATTTGCTCCAGTCGGTAAAAGGATTGAATCCCGATTCTTCAGGGGCGATTTCTGTGAATTTCATCATATCCTCCTCTTAATATATTAATATTTCATGTATTGTATTATAACAAATATCATTGTAAAGAGGAAAAAGTGAAGAAATATAGGATGAAAGGGGGAAATACTTGACTTGTCGTCTGGTAGGGATATACCATGAAACGGTAAAAATATTTATTTTACAATTTTGAAACAGGAGGTGAAAGCTGTGGCAGGAAATGAAAATTGGAAACGGATTGCCTATCTGATGTGCGGCATTCAAGTGGGAGCGGGTATTGCGATGATTGGTGTCATGGCTTTTCTTCCGCTGTTTTTAGGGGAAATAGGAGTACATGATCCGGGCGAAGCGGCCTTTTGGGCAGGACTGATATCGGGAGTGACGCCTTTTATGATTGCTTTGAGTGCGCCTTTTTGGTCTATCCAGGCATCCCGCAGGGGACCGAAATTGATTTTGTCCGTCGTTTTGCTTTCCGTGGTCATAACCGCTTTTCTTTGCGCCGTTTCCACATCCCCTTGGGAAATTCTCATTCTCCGTACGGTGCAGGGATTGGCGGGCGGATTCGTACCGATCGGTCTTTCCGTGGTGACGATGGTGACGCCGGAAGAGGAAATATCCCGGTTTCTCGGCTATTTCCAGGCGGCGATGGTGATGGGAATCATGTTCGGCCCTTTGGCGGGCGGACTTGTGGCGGATACGTTCGGCTATCGCATGCCTTTCGTTTTTTTCGGAATTTTGGCTATACTTTGTCTTATCAGCCTTTATGTATGGATGCCGGATATAAAAGAGGAAAAGACGGAAACAAAGACGTCAACGTGGAAAGAATTGAAATATTTCTCTAAAATTCCGCTGATCCGTATCATGGTGGGCATGCAGTTTCTTTGTAATTTCGGAATCACCGGGATCGGCCCGATACTTCCGTTGTATATCAAAGAAATGATGGGCGGAGATGCACAGCTGATTGCAACGACGGTGGGAATTATTATTTTTCTGGCAGGTGGTGTCAGCGCCTCCTGTTCCCTTTCCGTGGGAAATGTGACAGCCCGTATCCCCATGAAAAAAGTACTGATCACATCGACCTTTTTTGCAGGAATTACTTTCATTATGCAGTATCTCATGCCGAATATTTGGGGTCTGGGATTTTTCAGAGCGGCGACGGGATTCGGTATGGGATTTATTATGCCTGTTGCCAATACCTATATTGCGGAAGCCGTGCCGGCCGAAAAGAAAAGTATCGTTTTCGGCGTTGTTTCCGGTGTAACCATTATGGGAAATGTAGCCGGACCCGTGTGCAGCGGTGCACTGGCCATGGCATTCGGCTACGGATCGGTTTTCTGGCTGACCGCGCTGGCGTTTATGATAGCGGGAGCGGTGATTTATTTCACGCTCCGGGACAATGAAAAGACATGAGAAAGAAAAGACGGAAAAGAAACGCCGTCTTTTTTTGTTTGATAAATGAGTTTCTTTCTCATGTTACAATACATATAGAAAGGAGAAAAACAATGCTCATTCGCGAACGGACAGAACAATTGGAAAGAAATACACTAAGCAACCGCGCGGCCTTTGCTGATGAAGCCCGGCGGGGAAGAAAAGAAATGGAAGATTCGATCAGAACCGCTTTCCAGCGGGACAGAGACAGGATTCTCCACAGCAATTCCTTCCGGCGGCTGAAACATAAAACACAAGTATACATTGCACCGGAAGGGGATCATTACCGCACCCGCATGACCCATACATTGGAAGTGGCGCAAATCGGGCGGACCATGGCGAGAGCGCTCCGTCTGAACGAAGACCTTGTCGAAGCCATTGCGATGGGGCATGACCTGGGACATACTCCCTTCGGACATGTAGGAGAACAGGCGCTTCGTGACGTCTGCGGACATTTTGAACATAACGAGCAAAGTTTGCGGATTGTCGATGCACTGGAAAATGACGGAAAAGGACTGAACCTCACCAAAGAAGTGAAAGACGGCATTTTGAACCACTCCGGCGATTTAAAAGCGAAAACATTGGAAGGAAGCCTCATCAAATATGCCGACCGTATCGCTTACCTCTGCCATGACTATGACGATGCGGAAAATATGGGACTCATCTCCGCCGAAAGACTCCCCGGGCGGGTACGAAAAATTTTAGGAACGACCCACTCATCCATGATTACCGCTATGGTAGAAGATCTGGTGGCAAACTCTATGGAGCAGGACAGCATACACATGAGCCGTGAAGGCGATGAAACGCTTCTGGAATTTCGGGAATTTATGTTTTCCGAAGTCTACATGTCAGAGGCCCTCATTCCGGACAGAAAAAGAGGACACGATGTTGTCGTCATGCTCTATGAATGGTACATGAAACATCCGGACGAACTTCCGGAAAAACAAAAAAAGCTGGCAAAAGGAAATATTTCCCTTGCCGCCAAAGACTACATCAGCGGTCTTACCGACAACTATGCCATCAATTTATTTACATCAAAATATGTGCCGAAATACTGGAATATCTGATCCATTATTTTTTCAAGCTCCTCTTTTACAAGAGGGGCGTTTTCTTTTTTAGAAAAGAAATATAACGACAAGGAATATTATATATAAATTAAAAGAATTTTATTATTTTATAGAATATAAGTTACAATAAAAGAAAATAAAAGGAGGAAAAGCATGGTGGATATGATTGACGAAACATCACTCTATATATGGCGTGCCGCCGGAATATTAGTTTCTTTCGCCGTTATTTTTTTCATTTTCGAAATCCAAAAGAAAAAAATGAACCGTCTGAATACATCGAATCAACACTCTTCCATTGTGCTTTTATATAAAAGGCATGCAGGAAACACCGACTATGCCGGCGTCAATGAAATCACAAGAATTGACGGACTCAAAGCGGAAACCTTTCTCTATTGTGTCGGTGTTCCGGCGGTCTATCTCTCGCCGGGAGAGCATGTCATAGAAGTAAAAGCCTACTGGTCCCGCCATATCCGGGGCCAGCGGTTTAAAGAACATAGAGTGGGACCGAGAAATATAAGAGTGGAAGTGGGGCATGGAGAAATCTGGTCGCTTGAATACCAAATTAAAGAAGATAAATTCACTTTTACCAAGTGCAATACAAAGAAAATGTTCAAACGGGCATAGGGCAAGATAAAAAATGACGGCAAGTGTGAAATGAGTTTTGCCAACGGCAGACAAAAATTTCCTTATTTCCCCAAAGTTCATTCAAAAACAGACTAAAAGGTAGTAAAAATGAGCAAGATATAACAAATGGGAATAACTTCTATAAAATGCTGGAAATTGAAGAAAAATAGTCATATAATCAAATCAGAAGGCAGGGAAAACCTGAATTCAGACCGGTCAAATATAAAAGGAGTTCACTTACATAATTTCAAAGAAGGGAGAACCGTCATGAATCACATGTATGATGCAGTCATGAAGATGGAACAGCTGATGGAGTCGTATGAACGTCTGATCGGAGAGGTGTCGGCATATATGAAAGAGAATGGCATAGATTATACCGATGACCATTCCGTACACCCGGCTATTATGGTCTATGATGAAGCGGGCCGCATTTATTCCCGCCTGCTCCAAACGAGAAAGCTGGAGGACTTGCTCCGTCTGGAAGGGGAATATAATTTTATGAATGCCATGGTGGCGGAAATGAAAGCGGGAGCCTGGACAGGTTTACTTACCCGCCGGACATACGACACAAAGGCTATGTAATTATAAAAACGGCACATGTCGCAGGGCATGTGCTTTTTTATTGCCGTTTACCGGGAGTGAAAAATCGGGAGCGGCCCATTGTATTTTCCGGAGCGAATCATAAAAATTCATTTTGAAAGAAAGGGAATATTGTCAGAGAAGAATGTGCTTTCCGCCTGTTTTTTTCAGTGCTGATGTATTATAATACATGAATAAATAGGTACATATACAGGGAGGTTATCGTGGCGGAAATGAATTTGCTTCAGAAAAAAATAATGGAAGAGGGCGTTATCAAGCCGGGGAACGTTTTGAAAGTGGACAGTTTTTTGAATCACCAGATCGACGTTCCCTTTATCAGTGAATTGGGAAAAGAATTTAAGGCTCTCTTTGCAGAAAAACAGGTGGATAAGATTCTCACCATCGAAGCATCGGGGATCGGCATTGCCTGTCTCACCGCCATTTATTTCGGAGTGCCCGTTCTCTTTGCCAAAAAATCGGCAGGGAGCAATATGGACAAAGACATGTATGAAACGGAAGTCCACTCTTACACGCATAATAAAACAAACCATGTAGTAGCCTCAAAGAAATATCTCAGCCGGGGAGAGCATATCCTTATTATGGATGATTTTCTGGCTAACGGTTGTGCTGTCGAAGGATTGATTGAACTGGTGGAACAGGCGGGCGGTGTCGTGGAAGGTGTGGGCATCTGCATCGAAAAAGGATTCCAAGAAGGCGGCGACCGTCTCCGTCAAAAAGGGTACGACCTTAAATCTCTTGCCATTATAGAAAAAATGGATGCCGCTACAGGCACCATCACATTCCGCTAAGGAGATATCATGGAAAACAAAGATCCCGTTTATGAATTTTATGGAAATATTTCCGTAAAAAAAGCCGTTCCTTTCGGACTTCAGCATGTACTGGCCATGTTTGTGGCCAATATTGCCCCCGTACTCATCGTGACCGGTGTGGTGAAAATGCCTGCGGCGGAAGCGGCGTCACTCGTGCAGGCCGCCATGATTATTGCCGGTGTCGGCTCTATGCTCCAAATGTTTCCCTTTTGGCGTATCGGAAGCGGACTTCCCATCATCATGGGAATCAGCTTCACTTTCGTTTCCATCTTCTGCGTCATCGGAACGAAATACGGTTACGGCGCCGTTCTCGGCGCGGCTCTTGTGGGCGGAATCCTCGAAGGGCTTTTAGGACTCGGCGCCGCGTGGTGGCGGAAATTCGTCCCGTCTATCGTATCTGCCAGTGTCGTTACCGCTATCGGATTTTCTCTTCTTCCCATCGGAGCCAACTCCTTCGGCGGCGGTTTCGGAAATCCCGAGTTCGGTGACTGGAAATATCTCACTGTCGGCATGATTACCCTCATGTCCTGCCTCATTTTTAATATCAAAGCAAAATCATTCTACAAACAGCTCTCCGTACTTTTCGGACTTGTCGTAGGATACATCGCGGCATTCTTTTTCGGCATGGTCGATTTGACACGCATGACAGCCGTTTCCGTGCTCTCGCTTCCCGCCTTTATGCCTTACGAATTGGAATTTCACGCCGACGCCATATTCTCCGTGTTTCTTATCTTCTTAGTATCCGCCACGGAAACCTTGGGCGATACGTCCGCCCTGTCCGCCATGGGATTTGGAAGAGAAGCGAAAGACAAAGAAATATCGGGCGCTATCACCGTTGACGGATTCATCAGCAGTCTGTCTTCCCTTTTCGGATGCATGCCGATCACCTCATTCAGTCAGAACGTAGGCCTCATTGCCATGACAAGAGTAGTGAACAGAAAAGCCATCGCCTGCGGAGCGGGCATTATGATTCTCGCCGGATTCATTCCCGCCTTAGGTGTCATTCTCGCCTCGCTTCCCGATGCCGTCCTCGGCGGCTGTACCCTCATGATGTTCGGCTCCATCGTGGTCAGCGGTGTGAGAATGATCAGCCAGTGCGGATACTCCCAAAGAAATATGAGTATCGCCGCACTGTCCCTTTCCATAGGACTGGGATTTACACAAACCCCGCAAATATTCCGTCTCTTCCCCGATCTCTTCAGAAGCGTCTTTGCAGAGAACTGCGTAGCCGTCGTATTCATAGTCGCTATTCTGCTCAACCTCATCTTTCCGAAAGAAAAAGAAGAACTGAAAATCACAGAATAAAAAAAGAAAAAGCCCCGATACAAGGGGCTTTTTGCATGGAAAGAAATAAGTGTGAGCAAAATCAATAAATGACGAAATAACTCGCACAAAAAAACTGTTCCACATGTAAAAAAGAAAAAGTACACGGAATGCAAGCTGTCCCCGCTTGTCGGGAAGCAAGCAAACCACTTTTCGAGGAGCGGAGCGACGCTGTAAAAGTGAGTGAGACGCTTTGCCTTGGCTAAAGTGTCAGCGGAGCTGACGAAAGGGGCAAGAGTGCGCAGACACGTAAGAATAGAAATAAGTGTGAGTAAAAACAAAAAAAGATTTCATACGGAACGGTATTACATTTTTGCCTGTCATTCTTGAACGGTCGTAAAAAGCGGTCGGGAATACAATAATAAAAAGTACGAGGTAGAGTGAAGAATCTGGCATAGGATACGGGTGTTAAATACGCTTTTTTAGTTAACCTATGCCGGATTCTTCGCTAAGAGTCAGATTATGTTTTTTCTTCTATCATCATTCGTATTCTGCCCGCCGCTCAAGAATGACGGCGAGAGGGAATTACGTTTTTTAACGGCACTAAATACCTGCCTGTCATTCTTGAACGGTCATAAAAAGCGGTCGGGAATATCGTTATGAAAAAGTACGGGGAAGAGTGAAGAATCTGGCATAGGATACGGGTGTTAAATACGCTTTTTTAGTTAACCTATGCCGGATTCTTCGCTAAGAGTCAGATTATGTTTTTTCTCTTATCATCATTCCGATTCTGCCCGCCGCTCAAGAATGACGGCAGGAGTGTTTTTTGTTTTTCTATGATGTTCTGACCTGTGTACGTCAACTTGCCCCTATCGCCTCGCAAGCTCGGCACTTCCCTCCGCGTTCGGGGGAAGCTGACGCTAAGGAAGAAAGAAATCAAGTTTTTATTATTTATAACGCTTTTTGCGAGTATCCCATGCCGGATTCTTCGCTAAGAGTTAGATTATGTTTTTTCTTTTATCATCATTTTGATTCTGCTGGCCGCTCAAGAATGACGGCAGAGGTGAATTGCGTTTTGTGATTGAAATTAAATGGCAGTTGATATAAAAGGAGAGAAGATCAATCGCAAGCTGTCCCCGCTTGTCGGGAAGCAAGCGAACCACTTTTCGAGGAGCGGAGCGACGCTGTAAAAGTGTGTGAGACGCTTTGCCTTGGCTAAAGTGTCAACCGCCAGGTTGACGAAAGGGGCAAGTGTGAGTAAACACGTAAGAATAGAAAATAAGTGTGAGTAGAAACGAAAGAATAGTTTCTTGCAAAACGACAGTAAATACGTGCCTGTCATTCTCGAACGAAGTGAAGAATCTGGCATAGGATACGGGTGTTAAATGCGTTTTCCTATAACCTATGCCGGATTCTTCGCTAAGAGTTAGATTATATTCTTTTCTTTTATTATCATTCCGATTCTATCCACCGCTCAAGAATGACGGCAGGAGTGAATTGCGTTTTGCGAATGAAATTAAATGGCAGTTGATATAAAAGGAGAGAAGATCAACCGTAAGCCGTCCCCGCTTGACAGGAAGCAAGGAAAGAATGCAAGTTTCAAGCTGTTCTCGTTTTTTGATTACGAAAGGAACAATGCAAACCATAAGCCGTCCTCGCACACGGGGAAGGTGTCAACCGTCAGGTTGACGAAAGGGGTAAGTTGGAGTAGAAACGTAAGAATAGAAAATAAGTGTGAGCAGATACGGAAAAGTGAAAACGAGTGTGGGCAGACACGGGAAAAGGATTTCGTAGAATGGTACGGGTGATTTTATTTGGCGACGGTAATTTCTTTTTGATTTCTTTTTTCAAATATTGTCAAAACGGTATACACACATTAAAAATCAAGAAAATAGAAATTAATTTTATTCTCATAAACGGTTTGTGCATGTTTTTGGAACGCTCGCAAACCTGCATATTGACTTAAATTCAATACTTTCGGAGCTTCGGTAAATTATGACAAAAAATGATACATCATGCCGTATTAAGAATTTGATTATTGATAATGTATCGATTATAATGAATACACTTAAGAATTGCCGGACTCTATATTTTTTGGGGGGGGTGGAGAAAATCCCCTCCCCTCGTTTTGGGAGGTTACAATGAACAAGATTTACAAATTGGTTTGGAGCAAGGTTAGGAATACCTGGGTGGTCGCTTCGGAATTGGCGAAAGGACACGGGAAAAATAAATCCCGCGCTAAAAACAGCCTGCTTGCCGTTTTTGTCATGACGGCGCTTTTGGGGAGCACTTTTTTACCTGCCGATATGGTTTACGCCGCGGATCCCGTTGCTGACGGACAAACGCACTATGTTTCTGTCGGCGTGAAGCAAGGCGAGAAGATCAAAGTAAGAAAAAATGTGTACGATGCCGGTGGTCACTTTCTGCGTGTGGAAGAAGAAGAAGTCGAAATCGATCCGACTAAAAACTATAATCCTCCTGCGAATCCTTCGGTTAACTTCATCGGCATCGGCGCCGACCTCTCTCAATATGGGAACGGTTCTGTCGGCGTTGGATTTAAGTCGGGCGCCGCGGAATATGGAACCGCATTGGGAACCAATGCGAGAGCAGGCTCGCTTGGTGATGTCGCTATCGGATGGCAAGCGTTCACAAGCGGTTTTGTAGGTAACGCAGGCAAATATACCGCCCCGAATAAAATCGCGATCGGTACGCAATCCACCGCTTTGGAAGCAAACGGCATTTCCATCGGTACCAAGAGCAAGACTTGGGATACCAACGCAATCGCTATCGGTAATGAAGCGGAAACGGGCAACGCCGGCGGTGTGGCCAGCCATGACTCGATCGCTATCGGTAATCAGGCGAAGATCCAGGGACAGAAAAATGTTGCGATCGGTTCTGGCGTTACCGTCGGAGTGGGCGAGAAAGATAGTGCAAGTTCCTATGTCGTCGCCATCGGCAGTGACTCTCATGCTTACGATACGGACAGCATTGTCATCGGCGGCAATAGTGAAGTCCGCGAAAATGCCACCGTCATCGGCAACCGTTCCAAAGCCGGCATGCAGTCGGTGGCGTTGGGCAGCCAGATCGAAGCAGGTGAATGGTCTGTCGCTATCGGGTTAAACAGCAAAGCGAAGAATCACGCGATTGCTATGGGCTGGAATTCGAATGTGGCAGGTGAATACGCCATCGGCATTGGTGAAGAGGCAAGGTCTTTTGCGAATCAGTCGGTATCCATGGGCTACCAGGCGCATGCATATGTAGGCGAATCTCTTGCTATCGGTAACAGTGCTCTTGTTGGGGGAGAACGAATTACAAAAACCGCGTATAACGCGTTATCCGATGCGGAGAAGAAGAACTACATCCATGACAGCTACGGTGACTTCTATTTCAAAAAAGACAACAAGTCTTACTATAGCACGGCTGTCGGACCGCAAGCCAGAGCGTATGGCAAAAACGCGACGGCGCTGGGAAGTGCTAACGTAGGGTCGATCGGGGAAGGTAGAATGGCTGATGGCGGTACGGCGATCGGCAGCAGTTCCAATGCGGCATATGAAAACGCCACAGCTCTCGGTTTTCATTCCATCGCCTATGCGAAAGACGCGGTCACTATCGGCGCGAACACCAGAACGGAAGTCGCGGGCGCAGTCGCTTTGGGCAGTGACTCCCAGGCAACGGTCGAAGCCGGCGTGTATGGCTATGACCCGTATAAGGAGGGCAGAAAACAGGAATCGCCTACATGGAAATCTACGAAAGCGGCTGTCAGTGTAGGCAAAAATGTCTATGACTATAATTTGAAGAAAAACGTTGAAGAAACCCGCCAGATTACCAATGTCGCTGCCGGCACTGAAAACACTGACGCCGTCAACGTGGCGCAGCTGAAAAATCTTAAATACAAACTGAATGATGATTTGACAGATGCAAAAGGCGACTTAAATCGCAAAATCACCGCGAACGGAAATCGCATCACGAGTCTTTCCAACAAGGTAGACGGAAATACCGACAATATCAACAACTTGAAACAACAGCGTCTTACCGACATCAAAAATATTAATCAATCGATAGAGGGACACACGACCCGCTTCGTTTCCGTTAACAGAGAAAATACCGGTGAAAAATCAGATAACTACCTCAATGACGGAGCGACAAAAATAGGTTCTATCGCGATCGGACACAATGCTCATGCGAACGGAGAACAGGCCGTTACTTTAGGCTACAATTCATTCACCAGAGGACAGGGCAGTGTTATCATCGGTGAAAGTTCGGATCACTCCACTCTTGCAACTGCCACGCTCAAAGACGGACAATTCGATCAAAGTATCATTGTCGGCAGTCAGAACGAAGTCTATGCGAAAGATGCGGATTTGGGCGGACGAGAAGACACGATTTTAGGAAGCAAGAATAATATTACAGAATCCCATGGCACATTTGTCCGCGGCGTAGGTAACTATGTGGCTGACGCGTATAATGACGAAGTCATGACCGCTGATGAAAAGAAACAACTGGAAGGCTATTTACGTGAAGATGAGGGTGCACCGGAAAGTCCGGTCGGACTGTTTGAAAAAGAACGCAGTCATGTCACCGTCGACGGCGACGGTAACTCGGTAGCAGGCGCTATCTATACCCGTGTTTCCGGTGTGAGCAACGAAATTTCCAATTCGGACGGCAAACCGAGAGTATCCTACAATATCGTGACCGGGAACAGGAACACCGTCATCGACTCGAGTCATAACCTGATACTGGGCGATAATCACGAGTTGGCAAACGTGAACGGAAATATTATTATCGGCTCTCTGACAAAGAAAGCGAAAACGGAAGCGTCGAACGTAACCGTCCTCGGTAATGACGCCAACGTCAGCGTCGAAGGCGGGGTCGCTTTGGGGACCGGAACGGTCGCGGATACCGCCGCGGAAGTGGCCGGTTATGATCCTCTCACGGGAGAAGCATCCACAGAAACCGGACCGGCATGGAAATCCGGAAACGGCGCCGTCTCTGTTGGTACGGCGGATAAGACAAGACAGATCACCAACCTCGCCGCGGGCATGGCGGATACCGACGCGGTCAACGTCGCCCAGCTGAAAGCCATCAAACAGAAAATAGACAACGGAGCGATTCATTATTTCTCCGTGAGGTCGGATGACAGCGTAGCTCCCGAAGGAACGAACTGGAATAATGACGGAGCGAGCGGACACAATGCGGTTGCGATCGGTTCATTTGCCAAGGCAATGCAGAAATCTGCTACCGCTGTAGGCGCTAAAACCGCTGCTGCCGGGAAAGGCGCGAATGCTTATGGCGGCGGCATCGCGGCCGGAGAAGGAACGGTGGCGATCGGACAGAATGCGGTAGCGGCTTCGAAACCGGGTATCACCCAAGAGGAATATGACGCGCTCACTCCTTACCAAAAAACATTTTATATTTCTGATAACAAAGGCTTGTATTACCAGTATCAATATCAACAAGGGAAACGCCCAAGGGACGAACAAAATTATAATGTAGCCATCGGTTCGGGAGCGGAAAGCTATGCAAACCAAACCGTTTCTTTGGGATATAAAGCAAAATCAGATGTAGACGGCGGTGTCGCAATAGGCGCAGAGTCTTCGGCAAACAGACAGGCCGGTGGCATCGGATACATTGCGACAGGAAGCAGTGCGACTTTTGAAGATGCCTTGACGACCTTGAATAAAAAAGAAGACTATGATAAATGGACGGGGATTGTTGATGGAGCAAAGCCAAAGCGAAAGCGGATCTTGATGCATGGAAGGAACAGCATGCGGATTTCGTAGAAGCTTTGGCGGCGAAAGAAAAGCTGGAAGCGACATGGAAAGGCACCAAAGGGGCCGTCAGTGTAGGTAAGGATGAAATCAATGAGGCAGGAAACAGAGTCATTGCAAGCCGCCAGATTACCAATGTGGCGGCAGGTACGGAAGACACCGACGCGGTCAATGTGGCGCAGCTGAAAACCGCCAAGACCACAGTCGAAGCGGGTGACTATGTCACTGTCAGCGAAGGGACGAATGCTGATGGCGGCAAAGAATACACCGTAACCGGACCGAAACTGGCAGCAAAAACCGGAGACACAAACATAATTGTTGAAGACGATGTAGAAGAAGCCACAAAGAAAAAAGTAGGCTACAAACTCAGCCTGAATAAAACACTTACAGGATTTGAAAGCATAACCAGCGACACATTCAAATCGGGCGATAAGGTAACGATTAATAATGGTGGACTTACCATTACAGACGGACCGTCTGTGACAACAACAGGAATTGATGCAGGAAATAAGAAAATCACCAATGTAGCTGACGGAGATATTTCCGAAACCAGCACTGATGCGGTAAACGGGAAACAGCTGTATGAACTGAAACAAAATGTGGCGGAGAATAAAGTCACTGTAGCAGCAGCAAAAGACAGCCAGATTACCGTTACTGCTGAAGCACAAACTGACAAGTCTACAAAATATGTGGTAGATATAGCTAAAGACGGCACCATTGGCGGAGCAAAGGACGGCAATCTCGTCACCGGAAAAACCGTCAAGGACTATGTCGATGCGAATAAGGTAACCGTCACAGGCGACGAAGACGGAAGTGGCGTCAAAGTCGAAAACATAGCAGAAAAAGGACAACCTGCCAACTACAAAGTAAGCCTGGGAGATAAAGTCAAGATAGGAAATGTTGTGATTGACGAT
>QWCK01008041.1_pt1 | contig 17352 bp, 20 predicted proteins | sample 1972571 | NCBI WGS metagenome assembly QWCK01 (sample SAMN09866710, study PRJNA288562) | Human gut metagenome isolate term2_stool, whole genome shotgun sequencing... | isolation source: gut | host: Homo sapiens | place: USA: California
AAAGAAGCCATGGAAAAAGCCCTAGAAGGCCAAAAAGAAGGCGCTTGGGTAGTTGAATACGAACTAGAAATAGACGACGGCAAGGCAGTTTACGATATAGACGTAGAAAACGGCACAGACGTGAAAATCGATGCTACAACTGGCGAAGTAATTGATAAATACTAAGAAAATGAAAAATAGGCCCAATCGGGTCTATTTTAATTATCATACTTATAATTCTTAAAACTTTTGTAAGAAATATTAAACTTTCTTAATCTGTGGTATAATATATATAAGAAAACAGGAATTCCTTTTTTGATCTAATATTATATAAGAGGAGTAATATATGAAAATCAAAAATTTAAGCCTAATTCTTTTAGCAAGCCTTCTTTTAGGAGCTTGTGGCAATAAAGAAGCAAAACCAGCAGAGGATGTAAAACAAGAAGCAAGTCAGGTTGAAAATACAAATTCTGGTGTGAAAGAAGTTTCTGACGATAACAAAAAATCTGCTAACACCGATAAAGAAAAGGCCCCAGAAATTGCTACAAATATGGAAGACGCGGTTAAAATCTTCCACGAACACAACTTCGGCGACGGATCAGCTAATGCTTTAAATATTGATAAACTTAAGGTGGAAATCTTAGATAATGATATAATCTATGAAATTGAAGGCTTCAAAGATGGCAAAGAATACCAGCTTAAGATAAACAACAACGGCGAAATCTTAGAAGAAGAACTCGAAGATGATGATAAGAAAAAACTTGCCATAGATTTTGCTAAAATAATTTCTGGTGAGGACGCCTGGGAAAAGGCCCTCGAAGACGAATCTCGCGATGTTAAAGTCAAAGAATATGAGCTAAAAATTGAAGATGGCAAGACAGTCTACGAAGTAGAACTAGATAGCGGCAAGGACGTAAAAATCGATGCTGCAACAGGCGAAATAATCAAAAGAGACTAAGAAAAGTAAGAAAAAATAGGCCCAGCCGGGTCTATTTATCTGTAAATTTTTATAGGCTTTTAAATTTGCTCTAAATTGTAAATATAAGGCACTTTAGTATAATTCAATTAATATGAAATTTAAAAGGAAAAACATGAATGAAAAAATATCCATATGTCTCTTAGTCTTAATTTTTCTACTTACAGGCTGTAATAATGGGTCAAATGATAAAAAATCTGAAACAAGGATAAAACAGGTAGAAAACAAGAATATAAATGAAGCTAAAAGTAAGAAAAAACCTATCCCAGAAGTTGCAAAAAGTCTAGACGACACCTTGAAAATCTTCCACAACCACAACTTTGGTGAGGCAAACATGGATTCAATAAATATAGATAAAATCAAAATGGAATTTACCAATGAGCTTTTCATCCTAAAAATCGAGGGCTTCAAAAACGGGAAAATATATAAGCTAAAAATCGATGATAATGCCCAAATCCTAGAAGAAAAAATCGAAAAAGACAAAATCGATGGTGCAAGTGGAGAAATAATCGAAAAAAATTAATTTTAGATAAGACAAAATTTTCCTTCATCAAAACCAGCAATTTATTGTCACTATTCTAAGTACTTTATAAAACAAATAACATTCTACTTTAAACATTGTAAAACTTTTCCTGATTTGGTATAATGCTAATGTTGAAATTTAAATAGCAAGGAGTTTTCATGAACAAAAAATTATTAGCAATTCTTTTAGCTGGAACTTTTGTTTTTGCTGGATGTAATGGTGAAACTAATAAAGATAGCAAAGAAGAGGTAAAAGTAGAAGAAAAAGCAGAAAAACCTGCTGAAGAAGAAAATAAAGACGAAAATAAGAAAGAAGCAACCGACAAAAAATCTAGCGAAGAAAATACATCTGAAATAGTTCTTCCTGATAACAAAGTTACTGTAAAGGCTGCAAGCTACAAGTTTGAAAGCCACGTAGGGGCGAAGCTTATTACAATTTTGAAGGAGAAAAAGACGGTAAAGAATACAAGCTTAAGGTAAATGCTAATTCCGCAGAAACAGCAGAAGCTGAAATAGAAAAAGAAGCTGACACAGAAAACTCAGTAGACCTAAACAAAGCCATCCCACCAGAAGAGGCAATGCGTATAGCTCTAGAATCAAACGGCGGTGGCACTGTAAAAGAATGGAAACTATTTAACGACGGAAACGGTGAAAAATACGAAATCGAACTAGAAGACGGCAAAGAAATCACAGTAAACGCTATAAACAAAGAAGTAATGTAAGTCTCTATTTATTTAAAGATTTATGCCAATACAAAAACCAGAGTTTATGATACCATTATCTCTGGTTTTTGATTTTTATTTTTTTGAAATATTAATTTGTTATAAATGATTTATTGAGTCTGTGTTTATATCAAACCTTTTTAGATATTAAAATCGTTTTATAATCGTAAGCTTTAATAACTGAATCTGTTTTTATTTCATTTTCTGCCGCATCTAAATATTTGATTTCCCAATCTCCAAGTCCTTCGAACCTAAGGTTCCTATCTTTATTTGTTGGGTTAGAATATCTTATTACAAAACCACCATCATTTGTAAAGGCAGGATATATTGAAGTCATTAATACATCATCTTTATTTTTAAATAGTGAATACTTTCTTGGAAGTTCTAAATACTCAAAATCATACCATATCTTATTATCTAGCCTATTTACAAATTTATTTAGTTCTTGTTTTTGGTAGCTTATATCTTGAGATAGCCTCAGTGCACTTTCTTTTGATATTAATCCCTCATCTATTGGTCCATCATTTACTAAAATTCCAAACTGATACTCAATTAAGCCTATTTCTTCTGCTAATGGTGTTGGCATCATAATGTGACCAGCATTTGTTGTATCCCCTGAGGCCCTCCCAGGTCTCCATAATAAATTTGGTTTCCCAAGTTGATTAGTAGTTGATAACAATGTTATATCAATTCTATTCCCATTTTTTTCGTATTCCTTCATGCCATTCGTAAATATTGTCACTGTTTGTTTTTCATTGGTAACGGATACAGATTTATCCATATTATATATATTAACTGGCCTTTCTTCATAAATATTTTTCCAGTTTTTATCAATTATTTTATTATTATATTCATAGAATCCATTCTGTATTTGAGAATATGAATTGCCACAATCACTATTTGTATTAACAGATAATCTTAGTCTGTGAGAATAGATGGTATTATCGAAAACTAAGTTAAATTCAACATTTCTTCCTTCTATCAATGTAATCTTCAACTCATAACGAACTTCTTCTACTTCGTTATTACTTAATCTATTTTCCAAATTTATTGGAAGCTTTTTACTCCCCTTAACAACCATAATCTTATAGTCGCTATATTCATAAATTTCGAAGTTTTCCCAAGATAATACTATCTCCTTGTCTTCAGATATAGGTGAGAAGTCATATGTATCTCCCCCATTGCCCATATCTTTTAATCTGACAAAATCTTTATATACATTTGAATTATAAATCATATCTATAGAACCATCATTGAATTCAAATCTATATTTATTATTTTCGATATAATTCTTACCTGTTATTTTTTGAAGACTGTTTAAACTTGAATCTGACCCTTCAAAACTAATTACTTTATATCCCATAGCTGGTAATTTACAATAAATTTTAGCTTTTATTTTATAATATCCATCTTCGTTGATATATGTATCACCATCAGAAGTCCATAATTTTATATTGTTCCTACCTCGCACATATTCTTTATTTAAAATAATTGATTTTTCGTGATTTATAAAGCTTATATTTTCCACTATGCTAATAAATTCTATTTCTTTATAGCCTTCAAATGGAATAGGATCAGTATTAAACACTAATATTTCGTTATATTCTAACCTTAATGATTCTGATATATATTTTTTAATATAGTTTTCAACACCATCTGCTAATTCATTTGATTCTTTTATCCTTTGTAAAATATCTTTCATAACATCATCTGATACGCATCCACCAATGCTATCGTGAGCATGATTTTGTAGAACTTTTTTCCAAATTTCAACTATTATTTCAGTTGATAAGTGGATACCTAAACTTTTTGCTATTACTGCTAATGGCTCAATTCTTCTTATCATTTTTTGCTCAATGGCAAAATTTTCTAATTTTAGAGGCATTCTTATTCCACCAATTGTACGGTGTATTCTAGAAAATCTCGGAGCTCTTAAGTCTCCTTCGTATTCAACTAAAGAATCCTCTTCAATTAGATTATCTACAAAAGTTTGATAATCGCTTATTAATATTTCATAATCAGATAGTTCATTTAATTTTTCTACATATTCCTCAAATTTCGGAGTGATATTTTTTTGATCTCCTCCAACAGGCATTAGAACATTATTAAAATTTTTCCACTGACATATGAAATCCACATAATTTTTTATTCTGGTATTTGCAAAATAATCCGGATCTTCATAATCCTTTTTAAAAATAGCACCAATAGAGTATCCATATGGGAAGCTTGCTCCAACTACTTTTTTACCACTAAGTCCCTTCCAAATATAATATGGTGCATCAACATTAATACCATAGTTAATTCCCCTCCACGAGAAAAAGTTATTTATTCCAGCATGATTTAGTAGAGTAGGAAGTTGAGCATTAAAGCCAAAAGTATCTGGCAGATATCCACACATAGATGAGCCGCCCATTTTATTTGCTTCCCTAATACCAATCAATAGGTTTTTTAAAATCGATTCATCAGTAACTAATAAACAATCAGTTTGTGTATACCACGGTCCAATGAACAATTGTTTTTTCTCTATTAACTTCTTAACTCTTCCGACATCACTGGGATTGCACCTTAAATATTCTTCAACGACAGATGCTTGCCCATCTATCTCAAATTTCATTTTCGGATTATTCTCTAATTCGTTTATAACTTTAGAAAAAACTATATCGCTTAATACCAGTGAATCTTGAATAGTAAAATACCACTCTCTATCCCAATGAGTATGATTTACTAAGTGTATTTTTTTCATTAAGCTTCCTTCTTTTTGCTTCTACCTTTTAAAAAATTAACTATAAGAGCTGTAGCAATGCCGCCTGCTGCTATAGATACTAGATATAAAGGTATATTATTAACAAATGGAATTGCAAAGAATGTAGCCATTGTTGTAGCATGGGTAATTCCAAATAGAGCATTCATGCTACTTGATATCGCTGTACCAATCATTATACTTGGTATAACTCTTAGTGGGTCTGCAACAGCAAATGGTATAGTACCTTCTGTAATTCCTACTATCCCCATTACTATAGCAGATTTTGCATTTTCTTTTTCAGAGTCAGAATAAAGTTTTGGTGCTAAAAGAGTAGCTAAGAACATACCAAATGGAGGTAGGCCTATTGCAATAAACATAGCTGTACTAATAGCGTAGTTTCCATCAGTAAATGCTGCCATTCCAAAGGCATAGGCTATTTTATTTATAGGACCGCCCATATCAAACGCCATCATTGCACCAATTACAGCTGCTAAGATAGCATTATTTACACCAGAAAGTCCATTTAACCAATTGGACACTCTCTCTGTCATAATTGAAATTGGAGTACCTATTACATACCAAAGAAGTAAACCTACTACTAAAGTTGTTATTATTGGAATAATAAACAATACTTTAAGAGTTTGTATTCTTGCTGGTATAGGGATTTTCTTTAATTCTTGGGCTAAATAACCACATAGTAAACCAGTAATCATTCCTCCTAAGAATCCTGTTCCCATGTTGTAAGCTATAATACCAGTAACAAATCCTGGTGCTAAACCTGGTCTATCTGCAATTGAATATGCTATAAAAGCTGAAATCATTGGAACAATAAAATTCAAACCAGTTTGTCCAATCATTCTGAGAACTCCCCAGAATGTTTCTGTTTCATCCCAAACACTTAAGCCCCCAAAAATAACAGCAATTGATGTTAACAAACCTGCGGCTGTTAAAAGCGGTATTAAATAAGAAACACCAGTCTGTAGATGCCTTAAAATTTCCTTACCTTTATTTTTCATATATTTTCCTCCTAATAGTTAAAGTTCGCTTGTTGCCTTCTCTATAACTGATTTACCATCTTTAATTACTTCGTTAGTGCTAAATTCATAAATTTTTTTACCATCAAATCTATCTCTTTCACTCACCACTGTATCTACAGCAAAAATCACTACATCCGCCTGATTGATATCATCCTCAGATAGCTTATCTTCAAATCCCATTGCCCCTTGAGTCTCAACTTTTATTTCGTGACCTAATTCCTTTGCAAATTTTTCTAGATTTGCCTTTGCCATATAAGTATGAGCTATTCCTGCTATACATGCACTTACTGCTACTATTTTCATTTATTTCCTCCTATAAATTAATCGCTTCATATAATTGTTCTAAACTTTTCGATTCTTTTATAGATGATATATAAGCATCATCCATCAATTTAGCTGATAAGTTCGCTAAAACTCTTAAATGTTCTGTACCATCTCCATCCTTTATGGCTAATAGAAAAACATATTTTGTTTCTTCACCATCTAGGCTTTCCCAATTAATGGGATTGATTAAAGTTGCCATTGCTATAGTTGATTTTTTTATAGCTTTACTTTTACCATGGGGTATAGCTATTCCATTACCAACTCCTGTGGTTATTTGGTCTTCTCTTTCAATCACATCTTCTAAAAATAAATCAAAATCATTTAAATATCCATTATCATTTAATTTCTTTGCTAGAGCCTTAATAACTTCATACTTATCTTTAGCTTCTAGATTGTATATGATGTTTGATTTTTCAATATAAGACACATAAACCCCCCCTTCATATTTTTTAATCACTAAAATATCGCCCCCTCTTTCTTACTTTTTTGGAAAATTATATCTTGATAAGAATACCTTTTCTTGTTGTTTATATCATATATCAAATACTTAAATATGTCCTTATTAACTTCTTCCACAAGTTATGTAAACTTGTGGAAGAAGTGTAAATAATAAATAATTAAAAAGATGATATAATAGGAATAAATTAGCTATTTATATCTAAAGAAAGGGTGGAAATGAAAGAAAATAGAATTAAAAAGATATTTGAAATCCTAACCGATGATTTTAAAGCTTATACTGCAAATGATATTTCTAAAATCGTTGGATTTTCAAGTAAGACGATTAGGGAAGATATCAAGGAATTAAACTTACTTTTGAAAAATAAAGGAGCTAGTGTTGAAGCTAAATCAGGTGTTGGTTATAGGTTTATAATAGATGATAAAAATAAATTTTACAGGTTTGTAAAAGAAGAATGGCCAAACTATGCCTTTGATGATGATCTAAACAATCAAGAATATAGAGTTAATCAAATAATTTTAACCTTGACAAAAGAAAAATCTTACATTAAATCTGAAAAATTTCTAGATTTATTATATATAAGTAGGTCTCAATTAAACCAAGATTTAAAACTTGTTAGAGAAATCATGTCTGAAAACAACATCAATATAATTTCGAAACCGCATTATGGAATTAAAATAGAAGCACCAGAGATAGATATAAGATCTTTTATTGTAAAGTATATAGAAGAAAGCTCAAAATTTAATAATAATATCTTACAAGAAGTTAGTAAAATAAACACTTACAGAACTAACCAAATAAGTTCATTTGTACTAAATGAATTTAAAAAATATGGATTTGATACAAATCTCGTTAAATACAATAACTTTATAAACTATTTAATAATATCAATCTCAAGAGTAAATATGGGCTTTTTAATATCTAATGATAATAAAAATGAACCAATTTATGAGAAGTATTCTTCAATATATAAATTGAGTCTAAGCATAGCAAAAGAAGCAGAAAAACTTTTCAATATTAAGATTGATAATAAAGAAATTGAATACTTATATATAAATCTCCTCAGTAAAATAGATTCGTACATTCCATCAGAGTATAACGAAAACATTGAACAAATCATCGAACGATCATTAATGGCAATCAGAAATACCCTCTCTATTGACTTATCGAAAGATGCCGATTTAAAGTCATCACTTACTATCCACCTAACACCAATGATTAAGAGAATTAAATACGGTATCAAACTTAAAAACCCTCTATTAGATGATATTAAAAGAGATCACATAGCTATGGAATGTGCAAAACTCTGTGCATCCTATATTAACGATATTTACAAAATTAATATAGATCAAGATGAACTTGGCTACATAGCCTTACACTTTAGTGCGTCCTTAGCAAAGCTGAGAGATAATTTAAACAAGAAAAACATCCTTCTGATTTGTGCTAGTGGGAGAGCTACAGCAAGAGTGCTAAAGTATAGATTCATGCATGAATTTTCAAAGTATATTGATATACTTGATACAAGTGACTATCTAATGGCAATTAGCATGGATTTAAACTCATACGATTTAATAGTTTCTACCATTCCTATAAAGCTTAAGACAGAGGTTCCAATAATAGAGGTGAGTGCATATCTCTATAAAAAAGATGTAGATAAGATTCTGATGGAATTAAAGAACGAAGAATCCATACAAGAAATAAAAGATCTTTTTTCTAATAACGTTTTCTTTAACTCTTCTAAATCCAATCCTTATAATAGAGAAGAACTACTTAAAGAGATGGTTAAAAAAATCGATATTAAAATAAATAAAAAAATATTTCTTGCAGAATTAATTAAAAGAGAAGAATTTGCTAGCACAGGCCTTGAAAATAGAGTCGCTATTCCTCATCCTCTTAATCAAGTAGTAGATAATAATTTCCTTGGTTTATATATTAGCGCAGACGAAATTAATTGGGACGGAAAACCAGTAAACATAGTATTTCTACTAAATTTAAATGATAAGGTTAAAAGATCCACTATTGAAAATTTTTATAAATATCTTAGCGATTTTTTAAATGATGACACTAGAATTTTAAAATCAATTAAATCATCTAACATAGATGAGTTTTGGAAAATATTCTTTAAACAATAAAACCAAAATACTTGTTCAAACTCTGGATAATTATTAAATATCATAGCAAACTTCTCAGTATATACCTAATCCGTAAATCATTTCTACACAGAAGTTAATCTTTAAAAAGCGAAATCATTTTGACTCAATGATTAAGTTTATTCTCAAAGTTATATTTTATTATCAACAATTAATTTTGATTTTTTGTAATCATTTTATTAACGTAATTAAAACGCACGAAAAAACCAGCCAAAGATTATCCTGATAATCTAAAGGCTGGTTTTTAAGTAGCTTATTTTCAATAAATCTTCTTGAAATAAGCAAGTTTTGAAATTTTACTATTGTTTTCTTTTTTTGTTTCTAATATGTTTTTTATCCGAGACTTTAGTCTCTAAATTTATTTTGTTTTTTCTATAAAACTATCCCAATCTTTTTTGAAGTTTTCAATTCCTTGAGTTGTTAGTGGATGGGTCCACATTTTTTCAAATAATGTTCCTGGGATTGTTGCGATATGGGCGCCTGCTATCGCGACTTCTTCTAGGTGTTTGTTGGTTCTTATTGATGCTGCGATTATTTCGCTTTCTAGTCCGTAGTTGTCTAGGACTGTTTTTAGTCATAGATTAGTCTCATGCCGTCTTCTCCCATGTCGTCTATTCTTCCGATGAATGGTGAAATATAGGTGGCTCCTGCTTTAGCTGCCATTAGTCCCTGACTTACTGAAAAGATTAGAGTACAGTTGGTTTTTATTCCTTCTTTTGACAGGGTATTTATTGCCTTTAGTCCTTCTTCTGTCATTGGGATTTTGACTACTATGTTGTCGGCCCATTTGGCTATTCCTCTTGCTTCTTCGACCATTCCTTCATAATCGTAGTTTGTGACTTCTGCTGATATTGGACCATCAACAAAAGATCTCCTTTTTAAAAATCAAATGTCAATATAAATATTGTATTTGAAATAACTACTCTGATAATATAAAAATAATTGTTAATTAATGTTTAATTCATATTTTTAAGTTCAACGTAATATTTATAAACCGAACCTATATAATATATTTCTACATATTCTACAATCTCATAATCTGTACTAGATACTCTTTCTTTGTATAGCATGGCAGTATTAGTACTAATTTTTAGTAGCTCTGATAAGGATTTGTTGGAATTAATAGATTCTATAGTTTCATAACCATGAGTAATATTAATATTTTGTGATTCCAATATCTTATATAATGAACTATGACATGATATAAAATCGTCTTCACTTAATTTAGCAAGTCTTTCTGGTATGAAAGCTCTATGAAACCCAATATTTCTACCATTTACTTTTCTTATTCTTTCTATTTGATATACTTTATCTAGATCATCTAAATTAAGAGCTTTCTTAACTTTATCTGGAGCAATAATCTTTTTAAAACTAACAAGCTCACTTGATTCGTTTTTATTTTCAAGGCTGAAAGATTTTATACTGTTTAAATTTAGTGTTATTTTATCATTAGTGATAATAGTTCCTACCCCTGGTTTTTTAATTACAAATCCATCACGCTGTAAATCCTCAACCGCTCTACGAATCGTAATCCTACTAACCTGGTATTTTTCCTGTAATTCAGTCTCTGAGGGTAATAGTTCATCTTTTTTATACACTCCTAATTGTATTTTATCTAGTATATCCAAATATACATTTCTGTATAATGGAATGTCTTTAACGTTCATAATCTATCCCCTCATCAAAATTCATATATTCTTTTTAACTTCGTTAATAAATTTTTTAGCCTTTTCTGGATTAATATCGTTAGCCATATCACCATCTTTAATCCAAGTAGCAACACTTACACCGTCATAATATTTCATAAGTTCTGCAATATTATCCCCAGTTGCTCCTCCGCCTAAGTAAACTGGAACTTGTAGATTTTTAGATTTTATTTCTTTGGCAATTTCTATACTTTCATCAACTGATTTTCCAGAAGTGAAAATTCCATCTGCGAAGGCCTCATTAACTATTTCCCAAGCTGCTTCACCATAAGATTTCTTTCCAAGAGGAACTCCGTGTACTTCATAAACATCAGCAAAAATCGGAACATCGCTTCCTATTTTCATCTTTAGATCAATTATATCAGTACATTGTCCTTGAAGCATACCACCGCTTGTAACATTAACTCCTGTATATAAATGTTCTACTCTTATAAAATCAGCTCCAACTGCATCCGCAACGGCTAGAGATGCAACGCCATCCCAATTAATCAGAACACCTATTAATAAATTAGGAAATCTTCTTTTGATTTCAGATGTTATTTGCGTCATATATGCAACTGTTTGAAAGTTAGAAAATTGCTTTATGGGCATGTCATTCATATTCTGAATTATTAAACCATCAAAATTATTCTCTTCTATCATTTTAGCTTCATTTATAGCTTTTTCAATGATTAGATCTATTTTCTCACCTTTATTTTTATAGGTTCCTGGCAAAGCTGAGGGCTGTAACATAGCTAATACTGGTTTATTTAAGAGTTTTTTATTCATATTTACCTCCCAATCTTGTCATATATTCCCTAGAAATTAAATACATGCTATTAGTTGGAATGACCCCAAATTCAGTAATATAAGCATATATATTATCCGGATTCACTCCTATTAATTCTGGAATTATTGTAAATATTGATTCATCTAAAATATCATTATTTTTATATTTATCTTTGTAATCTATACTAACAATCTCTTTTCTTATTCCAACGTTTCTTCTTTCATCTAATTTATTCATTGGAGTTAAAAAGTATAGTTTTTTATCAAATATTTTACAAAGATGCCCCATTATATCTGAACCAACTGTATTAAATCCAGTTCCGTCAGGATAGAACGTCTCCGCTCCCATTAAACAGCATTGACTTTTTTTTAAGAAATATAAAGCTGCTGAATCTGGAAAAAAGTGTATTTTTAAATTTTTTTTATCATTCAATTTTAAAAATGGGCTCCCACCATCAATTGCTGAACTTTCAGAAATATAAATATTTATATTTCTATCATTTTCTTCTGAAATATATAATACTGCTTTTTCAACTGTACTTGAATAATCATATAGGAATATATCAGTATATGCACTTAATTCGTTATTTGAATACTCTAAAATCTTTTTTAGATTTTTTTTCGCACTCAATTTAAACTCTTTAATATTATTTGATATTAATCTTTTTATATCTTCATAATTATCAACATCATTATTTACATTTCTCGTTAACTCCCTAAGGCTATTTATAAACGCCCTACTTGCATTTCCCCTAGATTCAATAAAATGATTAACAAAACTATTAATTACTTCGACTAGTTTTGTACAATTTAAATCAAAATTTTCATCAACCAAATTAAGCATTATATTAGAAATTATTTCTATCTGTTGAGAAGCCCCTAAAATTTCATGATTGTCAATTTTATTTACTTTGATTTTATCATTTTCATTGAGGTAATTAAAGAACAAATTTTCCATTTCTTAAACCTCCTCAAAAAAACTTAAATTATTCTTAAAATATATATATCTTTTTACATCTGGTGATATATTAAAATTATCTAATAGTTTTACAGACGATGATGTTAGTCTTTCTGGATATGTTGTTCCAAACAATATTTTATTTGTTTCTATCTTGTCCAAAGCTTTTTTTATTATTTGATTCTCATATTGATTAGATATCTCTATATATGCATTACTATTCCTAGCAACTACATCGATACAAGTATATCCATAATCAAAGCATCCCATATGAAGGAAGATGAATTTAATTTTTGGATATTTAACAACATATTTTTCCCATTGTTGAGGTATTGCAAAACAACCTATGCCAGTAAACACTTTTACTGGTATATTTTTTTCATCTATTTTCTTAAAAATTTCATCTAGATTTTCGTTTAAATCTGGATAGTAAGCATGTTCAAAAGAATTAAATTCAATCATTTCTATTTCACTTGAACTCAATGCATAATCTACATCAGAAATAGAATTTGAATTTTTAGGATTTATTAGAGCACAACCAATAAGCTTTTCCGGATATTTTCTCACGCATTCCTCTATATATTTAATATTATCTAATATTGAATCATTAGAAGTAGATGATATAACTCTTTTCTTTATACTATTATCATCCATATCAGATAATAACTTATTTAATTCATCCTGAGATTTTGTTTTTAAATGTGCATGAATATCTAACATATAAATACCCTTAACCTAATATACCTAAATAAACACCTGCTACACCAACCAACATAGTAATGAAAATTAACACTACTGAATTCATCTTTTTCTTTGTAATTAGATAATACATAAGACCTGTGTACGCAAGGCCTAAGAATCCTGGCATTAATCCATCTAGAGTTTCTTGTATGTTAAGAACACTTTCTCCAGATCCAATTGTTATAGGTGTAGATATTTCAACTAAAGCTGGTACAAAACCACCAACAACAGTATAAGCTGCTATTGAAGCTATATCAGTAATTTTATCAATTAAGCCAGAATTCGCTAGAGAATCTACCAGTTTTATTCCTTGTTCATAGCCTTTGAATACTCCAAGGTATCTAATTCCTAATGAAACTATAGCCATTCCTATTACAAAGAATAGAGGTCCTATCCAACCTAATCCTGACGCCACAAATGAAATGGCAATACTGGCTAGTATAGGTCTTGCTGTACCATTCAACAAGGAATCCCCAAGTCCAGCTAATGGTCCCATTAAGGCTGCTTTTACTGCACTAATTGCTGAAGGATCAAAATCTTCATTATTAGCGTTCGCCTCTTCCATAGCAGCCGATATTCCAACCGGTACAGCTGATATCATATCCTGAGTCAAAAAGTACTCCATATGTCTATTATAAGCTTCTAATTTATCTTCATCATCTTCATAAAGCTTCTCGATTACAGGGATCATTGACTGAGTAAATCCAGCATTTTGCTGTCTTTCATAGTTGTTTGCTCCCCTAATGCTCATTTGATTCCAATAAACTTTCCATAAATCTTTTTTTGTTAGTTTTTTTGACATTCTATGCCTCCTCGAATCCAATATCTTTATCTAGCTTGAAATAATAATAAAATGCACAACTTACTAAGGCTATCAATCCAATACCAATGTTATTCACCCCTAAATATGAAGCAAATATGAATCCAAGAACAAAAAATGGCCACATTTTTTTTGAAGATATTGTTGATAGTAATAACGCAAATCCAACTGCACCAATCATGCTTCCGCCTACTGATAATCCAGTAATAACCTTAGAAGGGATAAAGTCAATTATACTTTTTACTAAATCAGCTCCATAGTATACTGCTAAAAATGTTGGGATACCATATAATACAACATTTACCAACATAGTAAATACTAAGTTATTTAATACTATTCCTTTTGTATCAAGTTTGTGAGTCGCTTCTTCAACTCTATGCATAAACAATACGTTAATAACAGAGTTTTGGAATGTTGTTGCTATTTGCCCAATCAATGACACTGGTAGTGCAGTTGCTATGGCAATTTCTATTCCGCCTCCACCTAGTATTGCTAATGCAGTTGCTATTGCTGTAGAAATTGTTGGATCTGGTGGTGCTGCTGTTCCAACAAATATTACAGCTAAAAACATTAATTCAATTTGAACTCCTACTGCAAATCCAGTTGCTGCATCTCCCATTATTAGACCTACTACCGGGCCTACTACAATTGGTCTGAATATGTGAATTTGTAGCGTATGTGAGTCAATAAAAGCTATAGATACAAATATAGCCACCAAAATAGCTTGTAATAAAATACTCATTGTTTCCCCCTTAAAATTTATTTGCTATTTTTCTCAATTAAGTTTACAACTGATTGAGATTGATCATTTGGAACTGTCCTATATTCTAAATCAATTTGTTTCTTATTTAATTCTTGGAATGCTTTAATGTCTTCTTCGTAGACCCAGAGGTTGTCTAATATTTTTTCTTTTCCTTTTCTCATATTTAGATTTCCAACATTAATCGTTTTAACAACTTCATTGTTCTCAAGCACTAAATTAGCTTCAACTGGTCCCCTAACTAAAAATAAGGTTTTATCATTAGAATCACTTTCTTCAATTAATTTTTTTCCTTCAGATAAATTAACTATTTTGAGCTTAATTCCTTTTGGTGTAGCCATCTTTAGTAATGATTGAGAAAAAGTATCATTTGCTGCTTTGTCATCTGCAACAACTATTTGCTTAGCATCAGCGTAATGTAACCATGCTGTTACTATCTGTCCATGAATTAATCTATCATCTATTCTAAATACTGTAACGTTCATTTATTCCTCCGTATTATATTAATCCTATGCAATCAGAAATATTGCTTTTAATCTGCTCAACAAGTTCATCCATACTAAATTCATCTTTATATAGTGCAGCCTCCACAATCATAGGCAAATTCATTCCATAAAAAATATTAACCTTGTCCATGTCATTAGTTAATATACTAGCCACGTTAAATGGAGTTCCTCCTTTAATATCTGTAAATATTAATAATTCCTCTTCATTTTCATCTAAATATTTTATAAACGAATCCTTCAATTCATCTATCCCCATATTTTTATCAAAAATCAAATAATCAAGTCCATCTGTCTCTCCTACCAGCATTTCTGTAGAATCAATTAAACTTTTGGATAACTCACCATGTGAAACCAATAGAACTTTCATCCCTTATTTAATACCTCCATAAATATTCAGCATTTTTGTAAAAAATATTTTCTAAATCACTATTATTAAGACCTAAATGATTGAATTTCTCAATTTCAATGTTTATTGGTTTGTATGGCCAATCTGTACCAAAAACAACTCTTTCGGATCCCAATTTATTCACAGAATATTTCAATATATCTGGATCCATTTGTCCAGATGTTTCAACCCAGACGTTTTTAGTTTTAGAGGCAACTTCTATTGACGACATTCCAAATTCGTAATAACCAGTATGCGTAAATACAAAATTAATATTAGGAAATTGTTTTGCATACTCTCCCCAAATATACGGTGTACTTAATGGAGCAGTTCCGACGTGCATCTGAACGTGCACTCCATAACTCTCAATTAATTTAAAAATTTCATACAATTCAGGTCGATTATCTGGGTAATATCCTTGTTTCCAAGAATGGAATTTAACACCATTCATCCCATATTTCCCTAAACATAGATCTATCTCAGATAAAGCGTTTTCATCCTTAGGATTAATAAAAGCGTAACCTTCAATAAGGTCTGGATTCGATTTCATCAATTCATAAATTAAATCATTTTGTTCTCTAGTAGAGATTCCTGATAAACAACTAAGACCCACTTTACTGATTCCAAATTTATCTAAATCTTTTCTTAACTCGGATACATCTGGAATTTCTCCTGAACTAGTAGCCCCGAAATGCGAATGAATATCTATAATTTTCATCCTATACCTCCATTCATTGATTATAACGTTATAACCTTTAATTAGAGTATAGTTTATTTATTTATAATTGTCAAGTGAAATTTGAGAATTTTTTATAATAATATTTATAAGCTTTATCCACTAATTAATGTAAGAAAAACCAGGCCAAGAAATTAATCTGTGCCTGGTTTTAAATTTGAAATTTACTATTGTTTTCTTCTTGTTTTTACTTTTCTATTCTACTACTTTGTATGACCAAGTAATACTTAGCTACATTCCTACTTATTTTTTCCTATAAAGCTATCCCAATCTTTTTTGAAGTTATCTATACCTTGGGTAGTTAGTGGATGGGTCCAAAGTTTTTCAAAAAGGGTGCCTGGAATAGTTGCTATGTGAGCTCCTGCTAATGATGAATCTTCTAGATGTTTATTGGTTCTTATTGAAGCAGCTATTATTTCACTTTCTAGACCATAGGTATCTAACACTTCTCTTAACTCTTGTATAAGTCTTGCACCATTTTCTCCCATATCATCAATTCTTCCTACAAATGGTGAAATGAATGTTGCTCCTGCTTTAGCTGCCATTAGACCTTGGCTTACTGAGAATATTAGGGTGCAGTTGGTTTTGATTCATTCTTTTAAGAGGGTGTTGATTGCCTTTAGACCGTCTTCTGTCATTGGGATCTTAACTACTATGTTGTCGGCCCATTTTGCTATGTCTCTTGCTTCTTCGACCATTCCTTCGTAGTCGTAGTGGGTTACTTCTGCAGAAATGGGCCCACCTACGAAAGACGCGATTTCTGTGACAACTTCCTTAAAATCCCTGCCTTCTTTGTTTATGAGTGAAGGATTGGTAGTAACTCCATCACATAGGCCTAAGTCATTGATTCTTTTGATTTGATCTACATTTGCTGTATCTAAGAAAAATTTCATATTTACTCCTCTAAGTGTTCATATAATAATCGTTGCGGAGGATTGTTAGATAATATGCAAAAAGGCGAGGTTTCCCCCGCCTTTAATTTTTTATTTATTTTTTGCCCTTCTTTTGTGAAGCTGTTTTTTCTTTTTCTTCTCTTCTCTTCTTCATTGAGTCGAAGATTCC
>QWCK01004573.1_pt1 | contig 17344 bp, 9 predicted proteins | sample 1972571 | NCBI WGS metagenome assembly QWCK01 (sample SAMN09866710, study PRJNA288562) | Human gut metagenome isolate term2_stool, whole genome shotgun sequencing... | isolation source: gut | host: Homo sapiens | place: USA: California
GAGGGTAATCATGGAGTCTTTTTCTGCTTTGTTGATGATAAAGTCTCCGCCGATCATTTTCTTCGGGTCTGTTTTGTCATGTTTATAGATGACGGTCGCGTTTCCTTTATAGTTGTCCACGACTACGTTTCCGGTGATTCCGTCTTTATTTTCCACGATATAAGGATTAAATAAAGGCTCTTGCTTTTCCGGAACAACAATGGCAGTAAATGTATTTTTTCCTGTCATATCAATAACGCCACGATCAGAAACAAGATATTTTACTTTGGCAAATGCCGGCTCTTTCTTTTTATTTTTTTGATCCGGTGTAACAGCGTTATACCATGTCGCTCCGTCTTTCAGCATCAACTGCATATCATCATTGATATTAAATCCAATCCACCGAGTATCTTTCCCTTCCATTTCTACATGCATGGAACCGTTAGCAAAACCTCTCCAATAAGAACCGTTTTTCATCTTCAGATTCACTGCCCCTAATTGTCCCGGGGTTACGCCATATCCTTCTGCATCTCCATAGTTTCCCTTCCAATAAGAATTACCACCTACAAGCCCTATGTTAACCTGTCCTTTGGAACCCATACCGCCTTTAGTAACAATATCTCCTTCAATTTGTACTCTTCGTTTCCCGGCTTTGAAAGATTTTACATTGTATACATCACTGCCTTCTTTATCCGGTCCATAGGTTACATCTTCCACATTCAAATTGATAATTCCGTAATTCTTGGATACAAATTCTCCATAAGCACGCAAAGCTGCCCATGCCCCGTTAATGGCTCTGATAGTACCGCCGCCGATATTAATCGTCGATGCTACTGCACTTACGCCTTCGTTAATGGTATATCCTTCACTATCCGGTTTTCCATCTGCCAAAATATCTACAAGCCCGTCAATCGTAATTTCCGACTCTGTTTTTTCCTTCGTTAATGCAGCACTGGCTCCATTCATGGTTTTAACAACCGCACTTGTTTTCTTTGCTTTTGTTCCGGATCTGAGTTTTATAATCTTATCCTCTTCGTTGCCGCCACCATTATGTACGATAAGTTTACCACCGCGATCAGCGTACATCGCTATCGAATAGGCCTCCGATTTCACATCAATATCCATAGCACCGGCATTGTGGATTTCTACCCGACCGCCATTTTCCTTATTCTTGGCTCCTGACGGTCCGCCGATAGCCGCAATAGCTGCTCCATGTCCATTATCATACCGGATATTCATCGTCAATTTTTTACCATTCATATCCATATTGACGCGGCTGAATTTTTGATCATCGCTGTCTTTGACCGAATTTCCATCTTTGTCTTTCTGGGGAAGTGCCCCGGAAATAGCTGCATGAAGATTTTTAAGCACCCAGTTATCTCCATAGACCAGATCTCTTTCCTGTTCATTTTTATCTGTCCGCCCGTCTATAGTAAAATTCGTATCTTTGGTAAAACGGTAAACTCCATCTTTCAGCACGCCTGTATTGACAAAATGCGTATCCCGTTCTTCTGTACCGAGAATGGCTTTTCCAAAAGTGGTTTCTGTTTGCGTATCCGGTATATCCGGTTTATCTTCGGCAGGAGTAAAGAGATACTGACCTTGCCCATTGTCTTTCTTGAATGTCATGTCTTCCAGACGTTTCGATACGCTTTGTGCGGTCAGTCCTTCTGCGATTTCTACCTTGCCTTTGAGGTTTGTTTCTCCATTTACATAGGCTTTGTAATAGAGTTTGTTGGCAAGGGCATTCAATGTTTCGCTAACCAGGTTTTTATCCGCCGCTTTATCCGATGTGACGTTAAGTCCCGTATTATCCGTACGAAGTGTAATTTCACTTCCTGCTTGCGCTTTGGAAATAATCGTATCTCCGCCAATCATGTTTTTCGGATTTGAATTGTCATGCGCATAAATAACGGTCGTGTGTCCTTTGTAGTCAAGAATATGAATGGGTGTACTTTCTTTCTGAATAATCACCCCTGCATGTGCGGCATCCTCTCCACCTGCCAATGTAGCAAGAATACTTCCTGTCCACTCTGCCGAGCTTACCGTCGTCGTCGTTCCGTGGGACTGTCTTTCATTTGTCCACGTAGCGCCATTCTTAAGGTGTAAATTAAATTTACCGATATCATGAACGGTTTTTCCACCTGCTCCGTAATCACTGGTATAGGAATCATATACACCTGCACCTGTCCAGAATGAATCTTTATCTGTCAGTGCAACATTCAGCACTCCGGCATCTGCCCAATCAACCAGTTGTCCGCCGCTGTATTCTACGACACGTTTTCCATATTGTCCTGTAGCGTAGAGATCGCCTGTGATTTGTGTCTTTGTATCTCCCGCTTTTCCGTTTTTCATATTGATATTAATCGTGCCTTTTTCCACTCTTGCCGCATAGTAGTTTTTGGAGCGGTCTGCATCTTTTGCCGCTGTAATCGCACCGCCGCCAATGGAAATTTCCGTATCTGCTCCGACGGTTTTAAGCCCGCTTCCTTCTACTCCTGAAATATCGACAGGTCCTGTCACGGTAACTTTAGAGTTATCTCCCGTGAGTAAAATTCCCGATGCACTGATCCCTTTTCCTCTTCCGCGAAGTCCTTTCACATTTTTGATGGTAAGAGGCCCTTCTATGAGTACTTCATTCCCCTTTCCCTGGGAATTGATACCGTTTGCTGAATCTCCTTTTGTTTCCACTTTGTCAATCGAAACCGGCCCGGTAATGGTTAAATGTGAATTTCCATTCAAATAAATTGCACTCGCACCACGGGTATCCGTATTCGTCGCTGTAATGGAAAGTTTTTTATCTTTATTTGTATTTTTGATATTAATATATTCATTTCCGCCGACATAAACAGCTGCAGCAATCTGGTTTGCACTTGCCGCATTCAATGTTAAATTATTTCCGTTTAAATCGACAATCATCGGTTCTTGTTTCGATGTATGTTTTTCTGTATAGAGTGTACTTACATATTTGTTATCTGCAGACACCTCGCTCCATGTAACGGTTCTGTCTTTTGTCAGTGTCGTTGTTTTTTTAATCGGTCCTTCGTCAGATACCGGCGGTTCGTCCTCAGCAGGAGTAAAGAGGTATTGTCCCTGACCGTTTTCTTTCTTGAATGTCATGTCTTCGATACGTTTAGATGCACTTTGTGCGGTCAGTCCTTCTGCAATTTCCACCTTGCCTTTCAGGTTCTTTTCTCCGTCTTTATAAGCGGTGTAATAAAGTTTATTAGCAAGGGCGTTCAGCGTTTCACTGACCAGGTTCTTATCTGCCGCTTTTTCGGATCCCATATTCAGTCCGCTGTTATCCGTACGGAATGTGATTTCACTCCCTGTTTCGGCTTTATTGATAATAAAGTCTCCGCCAATCATCTTCTTCGGATTTGTTTTGTCATGACCATAGAGAACAAGAGTATGTCCGCTGTAATTATCCACAGTGATCGAATCTTTATCTTTCTGGATAATGACACCGACCTCATCGCCACCCTTCAATGACGAAACATAGCTGCCTTTATATCCTTTAAAGGTCTGCTTTCCTTGTCTTTCATTGATCCACTGTGCTCCATTTTGCAGCCACAGATTGAAAATGCCGTGGGTCTTGGTAATGGTTTCATCTTCGTCATAGTCATCTTGTTCTACGAAATCTTCATATACACTGCTACCCTTCCAGACAGAGTCCTTTGTTGTAAGTGCCAAATTGATGGTGTTCGGTCCTGTTGTTGTTATGGTGCCATAGCCGTCATCATCAATTTCTTTTTTCGTAATCACATCTCCGATGATGTCGACTTTCTTATTGCCCGGAAGATTTTCATTTTTCACATTTACAGATATAGTACTCTTTGCACTTCCTGCCAATGCAGCACTTTCTTTGGCCGCATTGTTGACTCTGATTTTGACGCCTTCTAAATTAATCTTCGCTTCCTGTCCGGACAGGATACCATAACTCCATTCGTTTCCGTTGGCAGTGATTTCAGTATCCCCGTGGACATCAAGTCCGCAATTTTTCGCCGCCATCCAGATACCGTATGCACGGCTCATTCCGCTTTGCGTTTCTGCATTGACGATTAATTTTCCTGCCGTAATATGTATCTTCTTGTTATTTCTTAAAGCCGTCTGTATTCCTACACGGAGTCCTTTCCCTTTTGAGTTTAATGTCAGCGTTTTCCCTTCCGCATTGACGATAACTTTATCTCCGCCATCGGTATTTACGGGATAGATCTCTCCCGATACGGTATCATCAATGGTAATTGTACTGTCCTTCGTAAATTTATAGGTTCCGTCATCCTGTTTAACGCCGGAGTCTATATACAGCTGGTCTTTACCGCCCGTTATTGCTTTCCCGAATTCGGTAATTGTTTGTCCTTCCGGTTTATCTTCGGCAGGTGTAAATACGTATTGACCCTGCCCGTTTGCGTCCTTAAAGGTCATGTTTTCTAAGCGTTTAGATGCACTTTGCGCGGTCAGTCCTTCTGCTATTTCCACCTTGCCTGTTAAATTCTTTTCTCCGTCTTTGTAGGCGGTATAGTAGAGTTTATTGGCAAGGGCGTTCAGCGTTTCACTGACAAGATTCTTATCCGCCGCTTTATCCGATGTGACGTTAAGTCCCGCATTATCCGTGCGGAATGTGATTTCACTCCCTGTTTCAGCTTTATTGATAATGAAATCTCCACCAACCATCATTCGGGGATTTGTTTTATCATGAGCATAAATAACGAGAGTGTTTCCGCTGTAGTTATCTACGGTGATCGGTTTTTCGTTCTTCTGGATAATGACACCGCGAGCATTTGCCGTCTTTCCGCCATGGAACGACGTAACTAAGCTTCCTTTCCATCCCCCGGGTACACCAAATTCCTTACCTGTTCTTTCGTTTGTCCATGTCGCGCCATTTGCCAGCCACAGATTCAATTCACCACTCTGTACTTGTGGAGAATTTGAATAGCCGGAAATCCCTTTCCACATGGATCCCGCTGTATTTAATCCTAAATAGATTTTCCCGCTTTCCAGCCCGCTCACTCGTTTTGTAACTAATGTGTCACCGGTAATTACAACTTTTTTATCTCCAGCACTTGTATTATCTGCATTCATATTGACAGAAATGATGCCCGCTCCGCTGGATGTTGATTGTGCAACAAGTGCCTTTTGTTGTTTATTCGTATCAATACCGGTATCAATCACCGTTTCTCCCAATACAACAGTTCCGCCTGCAGCTTTTACTGCCGTTCCTTTTATTGAAATATCGGTCTTCCCGTTCACATGAATTTTACTTCCTTTACCCAGTGCTGCAATTCCTATTGTTTTCTGATTTCCTGTATCATTTTTTGCAGTCAGACTGTTATGAATGGTAAGTCCTTTAAGCGTAATCATATCGTCGGGAGCGGAGGCATATACACCATAAGCATTTAAACCGCCTTCTACTTTGTCAAGTACAATATCCTGCGATATGTCAACGATTCCTTTTGAGCTTGTCAAAATTCCGTAAGACATTCCATTTCCTTTTACGGAAATATGAATAGGAGTTGATTCTTTTCCCCCTATAAACTTCATATTTGTTGCATCTGACAAAATCCCAACAGCCTTTTCATTTCCTGCTTCTGCAGATAAGGTGAGTGTGGAATCTTTCATATTGACTGTCATATCTTCTTCTGCAGTGCTGTTATAGGCTGCCGCAATCGTTTTATGGATTCCTTCACCAAAAGCATCTTTCTCCGTCGCTTTTGCTACACGGTCTTTGGTAAAGATTTCCGGCTTTTTGATCGGTCCGTCTGCTTCTCCCGGCACCGGCGGCTTGTCTTCTTCCGGAGTAAACAGATACTGGCCCTGCCCGTTTGCGTCCTTAAAGGTCATATCTTCGATGCGTTTAGACGCACTTTGTGCGGTCAGTCCTTCTGCTATTTCCACTTTCCCTTTCAGGTTTTGCTCTCCGTTTGCATAGGCTTTGTAATAGAGTTTGTTGGCTAACGCATTGAGGGTTTCACTGACGAGATTCTTATCCGCCGCTTTATCCGATGTGACGTTAAGTCCCGTATTGTCCGTACGGAGTGTGATTCCACTCCCTGTTTGTGCTTGGGTAATAATCGTATCTCCGCCAATCATCTTCTTCGGATTTGTTTTATCGTGAGCATAGATAACGAGAGTGTGTCCGCTGTAATTACCTATTTTGATTTTTTCTTCATTATTTTGTAAAATAGTTCCCCGCGTCGCCTCACTTCCACCGCCGGTAAACGTTGCTACATAACTCTGCCCTCCTGCACCGGTATCTTCATCATCATGGATATAGCGTTTATTTTGTGCTTTATTCACCCACTGTGCCCCGTTTTGCAGCCACAGATTCACTTTTCCGCCACTGTCTACAATTCCATGTAAGTAAGACTGCTTATCCGTAAGAGCTGCGCTGATATTGGCAGAGGGCAACGCAAAAATATCCCCGTCAAGCTGTACTGTGGACGTTCCCGGCGTCTTCCCTTGTGCATCGGTATTCATATAAATATCACCGTTATACGCTGCCAAAGTATAGTATCCGTATTTCATGCCTTTCGGTACCACAATGCTTCCGCCTCCGAGTTGCACGCGGCTTCCCGGTGCATTTGTGGTAACACCGTTTCCATATATGGAAAAATCAACATTCCCGTCAACAATAACTTGACTGTTATTGACTCTTGTCAGAATACCGGAACTGTTGAAACGGGAATATACATTGTCGAGATTTCCTGAAATCCCCCATTTCTTACCGACCCCTTTTATCGCCACGTCACCGTGCACGATGATGGAAGATGTCCCGATAGACTCGAAACTGTTTTCACCCCACCGATCCGTTTTCATGACGGCAAGACCGTTTCCGCCGTTTCCGCCTGACATTCTGATTTTAACGGGGCCTTTAATCTCAATTTTCGTTTCTTTGTCCAGTTCAGGATCGTTCCAGATTGCATTTGTAATTGCATTGCCTGATTCCACATTGATATTTGTATGGATAATAAGCCCGGACAGATTTAATTTTACATTTTTCCCTTTTCCTGCATAAATACCTACCGGTGAACCTATTTTATTCGTCAAAGAAAGCCGCAGCAGCGAATTTTCTCCTTCGATAGAAATACTGTTCCCATTACGCGCGAAAATACCGGCATAGACATTTGTTTCTCCATCGCCGACACCGTCACTGCATTTTATATCAATATATCCTTTATTGAGCTTGTAATTTTTATAATCCGAAGTCAGAGTACTGAAAAGTTTATCCTGATTTGTACCGGTTATTTTGCCGTCAAAAGAGGCTCCCTCTCCTGTCAGTTTAATATCTGCATTTTGATATGGGGTAATTCCTTCAGGTACAAACTTATTATATTCTGCGAGTGTTCCTGCCACCGTATCTCCGTCAGGAGCTATCACAGAATTAAATGTATAGTGTTGTGGATTGGATGAGAAATCTCTTGCCTGCCAAGTATACGTCGGATTTATATCACCGTCACTATATACAGAAAGTTCACTTCCGATTTCTGTCCACAGACGTTTTGTGTACTGGTCATACTTAAGTCTGCCAAACCACCCGGTAATTCCGCTGTCCTCATCTCTATTTATCACAAGTTCCCAATCTTTCGGATTATCCGACATCAGATTGGATACGGTAGTCTTATACACATAGAGATGTTTCATATTCCCATTACCAAGACCGTAAGCCATAATATAGACCGTCCCGTTGGACGTGACTTTAGAGTCATAAAAATCGGAGAAATGCAGATCACGGAGTTCCTGCACATTCTTAGGAATCACTGCTTTGCGGCTGTTATTTGACTGATCTGTCAATCCCACTCCGGGGCGGGTTGTCACGATGGAGACTCCGCTTTCTTCATTTTTTTGATCGCCATAGTGCTGATAACCGCCGATTCCTGTCAGAATGAAATTATCATTATATCTGTTAATGGTGACGGAGTCACAATTCTTCGTAATTTTTGCAGCTCCGTTAAATACAAGCTTATTTTGGTCATTGATGTAATATTCAGCAAGAACACCATCTTCATATTGATTTACACCTGCCGATTTCGGGTTGGCATTATAAGCAACAAACAGACGGTTTCCCATCATATAAAGACCTTCGCCATGCAGTGTAATATGATCATCAAGACCATAAGTAAGTGGGGCCTTCCCCGCCTTATAGGCATCGTCCAGGTCTTTCTTGAATCGTTCCTGAGTAATCAACATGTCATTAGAATCTTCCAGCTTATTCCCGACAACTTTTGCACCAGATACACTTCCTGTATCATAATTGGCAGTAAACACATAGTTTTCATTGGCTGCCGCAGCATGAGGATTATCTGCGTTTTTGATGACGCCGACAGCAATCGGTTTTTTGAGATCTCCGTTAACATCAAGAACCTGCAGCGGTTCTAAATCTGTTGTGCTGTAAGTATATTGCCGGAGAAGAAGAACGCTCTTTCCATTCATATTCGCCCGATAGAGTCCCGGGTCTCTGTTCAATCCCTTTACATATCCTGCTACCGGATTCGCATCTATACGACTCGTCACCCTTGATCCTGTGATATATCCGAGTTCACTGGTTGTATAATCTGACGGAATTGTTACTGCAAGAACTGCCGCTTCTGCCGGATATATGCCGCAAAACGCTCCTCCCAGTGCCAAACCGATCATGGCGGCCTTTCCTTTTTTACTTAATCGTTTCCATTCGTTCATAGTTGTCTCCTCTCTATTAAAATTCATATCTTAAGGTTGCAAAATAAGTTCGCCCCTGAATGACATAATCCGGATTTACATAGCCGTCATCATAGTATGCTACATGATTCCAAATTTTTAATTTAGGTCCTTTATTAAAAATGTCATTGCACCCTAAAGTAACCTGGAAATACTTCGCCGGTTTCCATTTCACACCGGCATTCATGGTAAAGAGTGACGGCACCGGTTTTCCCATAAGATAGGATGCTTCCGGTCCCTCTTTACTCTTTCCGTAATAGGTAAAGTATTCTCCTGTATAATGAAGCTCATCATAGACAGACACTTTTTCATTCGGTGCCCATGTCAATCTGACCGTACCTTCCCATTCCGGCTGATACGTCGCCCAAACATCACTATAATCGTATCCCACCGTACTGTTTCTACGCTGCATATGAGTTTTCGTGTATGTCATCTCCGCCGCGATACTGAACTTATTCCATTTCAAAGTACTTTGCAGCTCTATCCCGTAGGCTTTCCCTTTATTATCATTAAAATAAGACCAGTAATCCAACCCGTTTTTAAAAAGTTGAAGCATACGATCCGAATCACGCCAGAAATAAGTCAACGTGGTCTGGTGATCCGAACCCAACATTTTTCCGTTCCAAAGTACGCTGAAATCGAATTGCTTTCCATATTCAGGCTGCGGGAATACAGCACTGTATTTATCATCTAAACGACGCGGCGCCGGAAGAATTCCCGCTCCATCTCCTGCAATCTCGTACATATTAAGCAGACGGAAATAAGTTCCTCCTGTCATACGGAATGTCAACTTATCATTCACTTCTTTTTTCAATGCCAGCTGCCATGTCCACTTCCCGTCAGTTTGGCTGTCTTTGGGATGAATCCAGAAGAAATGACCTGATGATTCATCTTTAAATCGTTTACTGTCACTGAATCCGGTAATCTTTGACTGGTTAAACCGGACAGCGGGCGTTAAAACCAATGTGCCTTTTTTATCCAATGTAATGCTGTCCTGCACTTGGAAGTTTAAAATATCCTGCTCATAACGGTTTCGCATTTGTGCCACCATGCTGCCTATGGTCCCTTCCATAACGGCATCCATCAGTGAACCGTCCACTTTCATTTTTTCTTTGGAGTAATTGAGGAGAAAATCAAGCATCTGTCGGTCATTCAGCTTATAGCCTCCATCAATTTGGAAATTGTATTTATTAGAGTTATAGCGGCTCCATTCGCGTAACGGAATATTCTTCCATCGGAAATTATCCGGATATTCCAATTTTGTTCCCACATCATATTGTTTTTTCTGATGGAGGTAATCAAGACGCCATCCCCATTCCAAACGACCGTGTTCCCGGCGATTCTGCACAAACAATTCTCCGCTATTGATTGTCTGCTTTCGGTTGGAAGCATAATAAATATCTTCTATATCCAGAAGTGCACTGCTAAGTGCCGACTCAATACCGTCCCCCCACAAACTGTCCGGCAAATGACGGCTGATTCTGTTCCATGTCCCCTTAACCATCCAATTCCGGTTCTGCCACTTAATCATAGTATCTACATTTTTTCTGTCGTTATAACGGCGATGACGACGTCCGTCAAGACTTGCCTTTACTTTCTTCCGGCTGTCTTCAACGTACACCTTTTTCTTGGCAAGCTCCGTATTCCGATCCGGATCCGCTTTGTCTCTATATACTTTATAGGTATCCGGCGCCTCTCTTTTCGTATAAGTATCTATAACTTTATTTTTCATCTCATCCGTCACATAGCCATTCGCTACGTTCGGATCTTTCCATGCGTCATCAAGCCCGTCATTAAAATCATCAGGACTCAATTCATCAATCTCCGCCCCCAGTGATTCTGCATAAGCTTCTTTAAATCCATCCCAATAACCAAGCTCATTCATTTCCCTTGTAAACGAAGAACCTTTTTTTGACTCTGCAAATTCACGGGTACTTTCTTCAACAGCCCGGGAAAATTCCTCTCCACGAACGAAATTAAGCCAGTCACTTTCATTATTTTCATAGTGTGTTTTTTCTTCATCAGAAAGAGAAAGAACATGATATTTGATCATATCATTTATATTATTTTTATTGAAATTATCTATATAACTCTTTTCTTGTTCATACAATTGTTTATGATTTTTCAGTCCACGAATAACTCCATAATTGTAGTAAGGAAAATCGCCGTCACTGGCTTCATAATTGATAGCAGTAATAAGGCTGCCGCTTCCCGCAGGAGACGTCACCTCAAGCGAAGCGCTCTTTCCTCCAAAAGAACTCTTCCCTATTTCTGCTGCTATATGTGCCTTATCCGGCTTCTTAGTTACAACATTAATTACCCCACCGATAAATGTCCCCCCGAATCGGGAAGGAATATATCCGCGGTACACCTCCACGCGTTCTACATTTTTTACCGGAATGACGGAAATATCCACGGCAGCATCGCCGCCTAAGTTATTCATAACTCCGTCAATAAATACACCCACCTGTGCCGCTGTCGAGCCTCGGATTGTTACCGTTGTATATTGCCCTTTACCGTTGACTTCACGTACATGTACCCCCGGCACATCTTTCAACAGATCCGCCAGTGTTTTTTGCTCTCCTTTATATTTTTCAGGACGAATCACTGTCACAGTACCGGGCGATAATTTAGATTCCCAATCGGGGCGTTTGGCTTCTACCGTAACTCCTTCCAAGGTAAATGCCATATTACTTTTTCCCTCTTCCGCCCAAACGGGAGTAAAAGTACTCGTAAGCATAACGCCCAGTACCGCCCACTTCAAAAATTCGGTTCTGTTTATTTGTCTCTTTTGCCTTTTCATTTACATGCTCTCCTCTTTTGTCATTTGCATTTTTATTTTTATGATTATTTAATTAAAACTCTTTCTGCTGATCCGACTCCTCTCTCTTTACAGAATCGAACTGTATACAAAGTGTACTTCCCGGATAAAACAAAAAAGCAAGGTGACTCAAAAATCCCACTATAAAAAAATAATAGTGGGAAATCCGATCCATACCTCGCAGATCCTTGCGGATTTCAAAAATAAGCGGCACTCCGGCTTCCTTCTTCGCTTTTGTATCTCTTTATGAAAGTCTTGCTATACAAAAACTCCCGTTACGGTTGCAGGACAGTTTTGGATTTTCACCAAATTCCCCACTTTATTTTTAATTTTATTTTATTAACATATTACTTATATAGTTTACCCCCCCACTATATCTAATTCAAGTATAATATTTCTTTCAGTTATAGATATTTTTTATATCATATTTCCCAATTATAATAATTTACATGCTAAGTATTTATCTAATTTTGAGTGTTTCTCTACACATTTTATTAAAATTATTCTCTTCTGTTTTTGATGTGCATTCTTTCCCTATATCAGAATTGGCGGGAATGTATTTTTTCGTCTATAATATATGCGTATGAAAATATCGGCACACTTTCTTTATGCCATTTGTGCTTTTGCATAAGGATTTCTCATGATTGATTCTTATAAAAAATTGATCGGCATTTTTCTTTTGCTTGTTATTGGTATTGCTTGTTTTTTTGCCGTCAAAACTTATTATCCTGAATTTTATGATATGACAATCAGCCTCACCCTGGCCGGTGATGTGGACGGTCTTTCCGCCTACATTTCTTCTTTCGGCTACGGGGCTTTTGCGGTAAGCATTTTACTTTTGGTGGTCTGCAATGTTTTGGGGATTCCTACCATTCCGTTTCTCACCATCAACGGTGCGCTTTTCGGGATTCTTCCGGGAATCATCATTTCCTGGGTCGGTGAAGTTGTCGGAATCGAAATCAGTTTTCATATCGGGCGTATTTTTCTCCGCAAGGAAGCGCGGAGGTTTATCGAGAAAAAACATATGTTGGAAAAGCTGGATAAGTACAGTTCCGTTTATGCAATGGGGGTGGCACGGGCGATTCCTTATTCTCCCAATATCCTTTTTACCGCCGTTGCCGTTTTGACAAAATTAACGACCCGACAGCATTTGCGGGCTTCTCTTATCGGAAAAATACCGTCTGTCGCCGTTGAGGTTATTCTCGGTCATGATTTGATTTATTTTTCCGAACACGGTATGCGTTTTGTCATTTTGTTTATCATGACGCTGGGCGGCTTTTTTATGCAAAGGAAATATAGAAAGCATAAGTATCATAATGACGACTGACAGCCATTTTTATGGCTTTTTTATTTTCAATCTCATACATTGAGGGAGGTTTTTTATGTCTAAAGGATACGTGCAGGTATATACGGGAGACGGGAAAGGAAAAACGACGGCGGCTATCGGTCTTGCAATTCGCAGTATCGGCGCCGGTCACAAGGTACGGATTATCCAGTTTATGAAATCTCTTGCCTATTCGGAGCAGAAAGTTTTGCAGTCACTTGACGGCATCACTTTAACTACTTTGGGAAAGCCTTATTTTATTGCAAAAGAGGGTATGTTGACGGAAGAAGAAATCAAAGTTTGGGGTGATAATGTCCGTATTTATCCCGCCGGTCATCCGCCGGAGGAGTATCGTGCCATGATTCTTGACGGAATCAATCAGGCGGTACAAGCCGTGTCGGGCGAATACGATTTGGTCATATTAGATGAATATAATATGGCATGCTGGTATGATTTAGCGACAGAAGAGGATACAAAAAAAATTCTCGCTGCCAGAAAGCCGGAGGTGGAACTGGTATTTACAGGCAGGAATGCTCCTTCCTATATTTTGGAAGCGGCGGATTTGATTACGGAAATGAAAAAAGTACGCCACTATTATGATAAGGGCGTACCACAAAGGAAAGGAATTGAAGATTAAAAAAAGCACTCCCATCCACTTCCTCGGTATTTGGGGAAAGTGATCGACAATCATCATGGTCGCCAATATATTGGCCATGAGCCTGTCTTTTTCATCAAGCATGACGGCTTCAATCACAATGGTCGATCGTCCGTGATGATTGATATGTCCTTTGACACGAAGTTTTGATCCCGGTCTGGCATTCCGGATAAAATTCATGGTAAGACTTGCCGTCACTACCACTTCACCGACGGAAGCGCTTGTAACGCCCGTCACTGCATCGGCAAGTGCAACCAGCGTTCCTCCGTGCAAAACGCCTCTGTGATTCGTGTGTTTTTCCGGAACGGTATCCAAGCTCACCGTCACTTCGCCGCAGCGTATTTCATCGATATGGATATGAAAATAGTCCGACATAAAATGATTCGGTTTATAGATGTCACGGATATGTTCCGCAATTTCCCGGGGATCTTTCAGTTGCTTTACTGTTTCCTCATTCATTTTCCTTTTCACTCCATCTCGCTTGGTACTTGCGAATGAGAAATTGTTCTCCGCCGTGAATTTTTTCAATGGCTTCTTTTGCGGCTTTTTGGGCGGCTTCTTTTTTATTCTTCCCTATGCCTGTACCCATCGCTTGTCCATTCACGGTCACTTCTATCCAAATCGTTTTGTCATGATCCGGTCCCTCATCACGAATGACGTCATAGCGGATACCCACATCTCCGTGCTTTTGGACAAGCTCCTGTAAATCTGTTTTGTAGTCGTGGTCATATTCTCCCCGATCGATAAGATCGAGGAATTTTTTCATATGCCCTAAAACAAATCTTGACGCGACTTCATAATTATTGTCTAAATAAACAGCTCCGATTACCGCTTCAAACGCATTCCCCAAAATGGACGTCCTGTTTCTTCCGCCGGACATTTCTTCGCCTTTACCGAGAAGCATATAGTCGCCCACATGAAATTTAGCGGCACATTCCGCACAGGCAGGCTTGCAGACGACACTGGCTTTTGCCCGTGTCAATTCCCCTTCCGGCCATTCAGGAAACCGGAGAAATAGATATTCGCCTACCACCAAATCAAGAACCGCATCTCCTAAAAACTCCAGCCTTTCATTGTCATGAATGACTTTATTTTTATGTTCGTTGGCATAAGAAGTATGCGTAAGCGCCACATCAAGAAGTCCGAAGTTACGCATGGGGATTCCGTTATGTTCCGCAAATGTCCGGACCTCCGCAAGCCGCTCTTCATTCTTCATTTCTACCCGCTTCATTCTTCATAACGCCTCATGACAATAACGGCATTATGGCCGCCGAATCCGAACGAATTGGACATGGCCACATTGATTTTTACATCTCTGGCCCCTTCGGTCACATAATCCAGATCACAGTCCGGGTCTTTTTCTTTCAAGTTAATCGTGGGATGTACTTTATTATTTTGAATCGAAAGCGCACATGCTACTGCTTCAATAGCCCCTGCCGCCCCGAGAAGATGTCCTGTCATCGATTTTGTCGAATTGACGGGTATTTCATATGCGTGTTTTCCTAAAAGAGCTTTTATCGCCGATGTTTCATTTAAGTCGTTCAAATGTGTCGATGTACCGTGAGCATTGATATAGTCCACTTCTTCCGGCCGGATACCGGCATCTTTTAAAGCTCTTTCCATACAAAGATAGGCCAATTCTCCTCCCGGTCTGGGGGCCGTGATATGGTAAGCATCTCCGTTGGAACCGTATCCTGCCAGTTCCGCATAGATATAGGCGCCTCTTTTTCTGGCATGTTCCAATTCTTCCAGCACAAATACGCCGCTACCTTCTCCGAGAACAAATCCGTCTCTTTGCGCGGCAAACGGACAGGATGCTTCTTCCGGCGGGCAATCTCTTGATGACAGCGCTTTCATGGCGGCAAACCCCGCCATAGGTGTTTTTGCGACAGCGGCTTCCGCGCCGCCGGCCACCATTATATCCGCATCTCCGTATTTAATCAGCCTGGCTGCAAGACCGATGGCATTCGTTCCTGACGCGCACGCCGTCACATCGGTAAGCACCGGACCGCGGAGCCCCAAGGCGATGGAAACTTGTCCGGAAGCCATATTGGCAATCATCATCGGAATGGCAAAAGGACTTGCTTTCGCCGGTCCTCTTTTGTCGATTTGGAGAATCGTGTCCTCCATGACATGAATACCACCTATGCCCGTTCCGATGAGTGTCCCTGCCATATTCGGGTCTTCTTTTTCCATATCCAGCCTTGCATCTGCTACAGCCATTTTCGCTGCCGCTACGGCAAAACGGGTGTATCTGTCCATATGGCGGACCGCTTTTCTGTCTCCTGCCAACGAATCATCAAACTCTTTCACTTCTCCTGCAATTTTTACGGGAAACCCTGTCGTATCAAACTGGGTAATCGGTCCGACTCCCGGCTTTCCCGCCAGAAGATGATTCCAAAACTCTTCTTTGCCTACTCCAACCGGAGATACCACACCAAGGCCTGTAATCACTACTCGTCTTTCCATGATTATGAAACACCTCACTCACCATATATTTTATGAACCTTCATAATATTGGACAAAACCTCAAAAAAACGGATAGCCGAAAAAAGCCGTCCGCTTTTTTGAGGTATCCTCCTCATAGCGGCGTCACGGGGGAAATCCCCCGCAGCCTCTATTGTCCGCCAGTCATTACTGGACTTGTTTTTCAATGTACTCTACCGCATCATGTACAGTTTTAATCTTTTCAGCGGCATCATCGGGAATTTCAATTTCAAACTCTTCTTCAAAAGCCATAATCAGTTCAACAATATCCAGAGAGTCTGCCCCGAGATCATCAATAAAAGTCGAATCAATCTGTACATCTGCTTCACTGACGCCCAGCTGTTCTACAACGATGTTCTTTACCTTATCAAAAGCACTCATTCTTTTCACCACCTTTCAATGGAATTATTCCATGTAAATTATATTACATAACCATTCCGCCGTCTACTTTCAGAACCTGTCCGGTAATGTAAGAAGCGTTATCGGAGGCGAGGAAGGCAACCGCTTTTGCAATTTCTTCCGCCTGCCCGAAACGTCCGAGCGGTATGGTATGAAGCATGCCGTTTTTCACATCTTCGGGAATCGTTTCCGTCATATCCGTCAGCGTAAATCCGGGCGCTACCGCATTGACCCGTATTCCCCGGGGCGCCAATTCTCTGGCGGCGGTCTTTGTCAATCCGATGACCCCCGCTTTCGCTGCCGAGTAGTTCAGCTGTCCTATATTTCCTACTATGCCGGAAACGGATGCAATATTGATAATAGCACCTTTTTTACGGCGCATCATCATTGTGCCTGCCGCTTTTACCGTCAGGAAATGACTCTTTAAGTCCGTGTCAATGACTTCATCCCATTGCTCTTCTTTCATACGGATAAAAAGTGAATCTCTGGTGATTCCTGCATTATTGACAAGGACATCGAGAAAACCGAATTCTTCTTTAATGGTCGCAAATATTTTTTCCACATCGTCCGCGGAAGATACATCCCCCTGCAAGAGAATCGCCTTTCCGCCGGCATTTTCAATTTCATTTTTGACAGATTCCGCCGCCGCCTGATTTCCCGCATAATTGACGGCAACCGCATATCCCTCTTTCGCTAATGCCAGTGCAATGGCACGACCGATGCCGCGGGACGCGCCCGTTACGAGAGCGGTTTTTTCCATTCCATCCATTATATGTCTCCTTTCCATGTTTTTACTGTATTGTCAATCGTTTCCATATCTTCTGCATGGCTGCAAGAAACAGTCTTGTCAATTTTTCTCATGAAACCTGACAGCACCGTTCCCGGCCCGCATTCGACAACGCAGTCTGTTCCCTCTGCCAAAAGAACGCGTACCGATTCTTCCCAGCGGACGGCATGTGCCGCCTGGGCCACCAGATTTTCACGG
>QWCK01003438.1_pt1 | contig 17343 bp, 24 predicted proteins | sample 1972571 | NCBI WGS metagenome assembly QWCK01 (sample SAMN09866710, study PRJNA288562) | Human gut metagenome isolate term2_stool, whole genome shotgun sequencing... | isolation source: gut | host: Homo sapiens | place: USA: California
ATTTTCTCCATACCATTGTATGGGATAGATTGAGTTCATTCGCTAAACTTCGCATTGAGTCGCTTTTATTTACCCATATTCTCATAATAATAGACTTAGCCAACGGGTCATCTATATTTTTAATTGCGGTCTTAGTCTTTTGGACGTCTTTCTTAGTCGCCTTTAATTCATTTTCTAGGTTTTCTATATAGTCAAGGCTCCTAATTATTATATCGTCTTTTGATACCCTACCGCCCTTTATTTCGCTTGTATTACCTAACCCACTTCTTAGAGTGCTTAGCTCCTCCCTTTTTTCGCTTATCTCTTTTTGGTACTCATCAATAAGTTTAAGATTAAGGCTATATATTTCTAGCTGATTTTTAATAGTGTTACATCTTTGGCGGTCTTTAGCCTTTTTTAGTTCATTAACTTTTTTATTCAATACAACCCCCTAATCATTTTAAATATTGTCTATAAAACTATTGTACTTGTTTAGGTTCTCTATTAAGTTTAGCTATTGCCATATTAACGTTTTGTGCTTTGTCAGTTACTAGCCTAGCTTGATTACTCAATACCCCTAAAATTGCCATTGTATAATCATCTTCCATATCTGCATTATCTGGGATAACTCTATATAATAGGGCGTTAATTGACTTCATAAGGTTATATGATTCCATTTCTAATTCATCACTCATATTTTCTAATTGTTCAAATTTCATTTCTTACCTCACTTTTATTTTTCATAAGTCATATTTTACGTTTTAAAGCTTTTTGCATCTTCAAGCATATATTTATATTAAAAACTAAATCAAAGCTAAGCTAGGGTATAAATTATTAATTATTTATATATCCTAGCCTAGGAGATTAAGTCTGATTTGTTTTCTCAATCTCCTAGTAGGTCATTTATTTATAAAACTAGATTAGATACCTAAATGATTTCTTATAAGCCCTATTTTAAGTTTTAAGAGATTTTTATACTTTAATCATATAATCCACTCTAAATTATTTTAAAGCCTATCTAGGTATATAATTCTTTGTTATTTTTATATTTCTACTTACCTAATGAGGTGTAAATATTAAATATATTTTACTTATCTGTTTTTTAGTTTATAATAATATTTGAATATACTTATTCATACCTTAACGCTCGCCCCTAGCTTATCGCTAAGGGCTTTTTCTTTATCTCCTACTTTCTCATCTACTAGAGTGTTAGTTGTATTTTCCATTTAAAATCTCATCAAAATTATTTAGTGTTATATTTCTTAATCTTATATCATCAGATAATAATTTCTTGCTATTTGCTATATTAGTAATTACTTGTATTACTTCGTCATAACTGCGTATGTTAATTAAATCGCCTATTTTCTTAACTTCTTCATCATTTAATGGCTTTAACTCTTCAATAGAGTTCCATGCCTTAACAGCCAATTCAATTTGATTATCCTTGTTACTATCGTCTACCTCGTTTATTTTAGTGTTGTTTTTCTCAAAGTCGGTTGCTTGTCTCTCCTCCTCTTTTCTCATCTCGTCTTTTCTGTCCTCGTCTCTCCTAATCTCTTCTAATCTATTCTTATCTAATCTATTCTTATCTGTGGTTCCATGTTGGTTCCATTGTCAAAATTGCTTGGTTTATCGTCATTATTTTTTAGATAATACTTATTGTTTTTTACGGTTAATTGATTAAATTCATCTTTAAAAATGGTCTCGGTATATCTATCTCTTTTGATAGAATTTGATAGGAGAAAAACCCTAATAACTAATACACCGCTTTCTTTAAACTCATATATTAAGCCGTGATTTTCCAACTCTTTAAGAGCATTTTGACCAACCCCAATCATTCGCATAGTAGTTTTATAATTGTTAGTAAAACCGTCATCATCTGCTATTAGTCCTAAGTGGAAAAATAAGTTTTGAGCCTCAATGGTCATCATCATAAAATCGTCAGTCTGTACTACATCTTTAGAAAACATTCTTCTATTTGCCAACTTGTCCCCCTTTGTTTTTTTGCGTTTTGGAACCACTTTGGATACACATTGGAACCATTGTGGAACCATAACGGATACATTCTGGAACCATGTTGGATACATTCTGGATACATCTTGGAGCCATAGCGGTTCCATTAAGGCTACTAGGTATATATTTAGTTTCTAAATATTTTATTATTGTTGTTCTCATTCAATAATTAACCTCGCTACTCTTCAATATCTGCTAATAGCTTTTTAACTTCTTCCTCATCAAGCTTGTACCTATCCGCTAAATATTCGGCTGGCACTCGCCCATGGATAGTTAAATAACCGTCTTTCTTTAACTCATTATTTAAAAGTTTTATAGAATTATATGCGGTACTTTTACCACAATTAAGAACGGTCATAACTTGATTAACATTTAATAACATAATCTCCTCCCGCTGTGTTTAATCTTCCAATTTTGAAATCTCTTTAGGGTCTACATCTAGGGCTTTGGATAGTCTAATCACCATATTTGGTGTGGCGTATCCTCTGCCTAATATAGCACCTACCCACTGCCTAGATGCGTTCATTTTCTCAGCTAAACTGCCAATATTAAAGCCCTTTTCTAACATTAACATTTTTATTTTTAGTGAATTGATTTTCATGTTACCTCCTGTGAATTATGTGTTATATGATAATATAATACACTTAATTCACATAAATTACAAGTGGTGTATTGTAACCTTTTCGATTAATGATATAATAATGTTAAGAAATGAGGTTAGGTATGAGTTTATTGAGTGAGAATATAGCATATTATAGACGTAAAAAAGGAATGACTCAAAAAGGATTGGCTGAGAAAACAGGTCTTTCGAGGTCTTTTATATCTCAAATAGAGAATAATACTAATACTCCATCAAATGATAGCCTATTTAAAATTGCTCAGGTTTTAGGTATTAGTGTTGAATTATTAAAAGACAATGAAAAAAACTATGTAAAAGATGAAGATACTGAACTGGTAAATTTATTAATTAATATTACAGGTGATGAAAAAATAAGGTGGGATTTGTTTAATGACCCATCAGAATATTATGATGGAATATATAAATCAGATGTTAGAGGTACAAAATATTTGTTATATTTTAAATATGGAAAATCTTTTAAAAATATTTATATTGAATATATCAAACTAGAATTTGAAAATGAATATGATGGTTATTCTGATTTTATAGACTCACAAACTCAAGACAATAATCTCTTGTATGAGTTATTCCAAACAATACAAAATTTAGATAGGGATAGAAGTCCTAAATTTAAGCTTATAAATGAACTTGAAAAAATTGAAAAAGATGATGATGCAAATCCTGATAATACGAGCGTACCATTTTAAGGAATAACCATGCCAGCATACAAAGACACCAAAACGGGCAAATGGTATTGCAAGTTCTATTACAAGGACAATGAGGGTAAGAATAAGCAGAAAAAGAAAATGGGCTTTTCTACAAAGTCTAAGGCTCTAGAATATGAAAGAGAATATCTCCTATCAAGACAAGGAGAACCGACCATGTTATTATCAAGCTTTATTGAGGTCTACAAAGCCGACCAATACCCAACTTTAAGAGAAAGAAGCCAACTAACTAAAGACTCTAAGTATAAGAAAATACTAGGAGATTTTAAAGATAAACCCTTAAATGAGATTACCCCGACCGACCTTAAACGCTGGCAAAACAAGTTAATCAAGCAAGGCTATTCAGACGGATATATAACGGGTTTAAGGTCAGAATTTAGTATATTACTTAATCATGCTGTTAATTATTACGGACTACCTAAAAACCCATTTAAGCTAGTTAAAAGAGCTAAAAACACTAATTACATACCACAAGACCAAAAGTTTTGGACTTTAGAAGAGTTTAAACAAGTATATAAGAATATTGATAATGTAAAATCTTCTACCGATATCAATCTTTTATATTGGACAGGAATAAGAAAAGGCGAATTACTAGCTCTAACATGGGATAAGCTAAACTTTGAAAAAGGTACACTACTAGTTAATAGGTCATTACAAAGAGTTAGGGGCAAGAATGTTATTACTCAAACTAAGACTTACGAGAGTAGAGAAATATCCCTACCTACTTCAACTATTGAGATGCTAAAAGAGTATAAGACTAGATGTTACAATAATAAAAATAGTGATTTCATTTTTAATTGGGAAAAAAGGTTCATAGAAAATGGAATAAAAGACGGGGTAAACAAGGCCAACGAGGAGATAAAGGCTTACAACAATAGCCATGAGGATAAAAAAGACTTAATCAAAAGAATTAAGGTTCACGACCTAAGACACTCACACGCCAGCTATTTAATTAATCATAATATAAACATTGTTTTAATATCAAAAAGACTAGGACACAAAGACACATCAACAACCCTTGATACTTATTCGCATTTCTTCCCAATATCAGAGAGTAACCTAATAGAATTAATGAATAATGATAGCTAAAAAAAGGTACTATTTAAGTACTATTTATTAAAAAACCATATAAAAATAGTGGAAAAAGGGAAATAATTTATAAAACAAACGTCTATATTTCAACCTTATAGAAATAGCTAAATCCCCTTATAGTCTCCCTTCATCTCCACCAGATAGCTTATAAGCCTTGATATTTCAAGGCTTTATTTTTTTGCATTAATAAAAAGGTACCAATAATATAAAACACTACATATTATTACTAATTATCATTATCTGATAAATAAAATTAATGAATAAACTTACTTGCTAGCTTTATAAAGCCATATTAATTAATATAAAAAATAGGAGATGATTATTTTTATATAATCTATCTCCTAAAGTAACTACAGTTGATTGTCTATTAGTTTTTCTTTTATTAAATATTCCCTTGCAACTTCATTTGCTGATTTTCCTTCTACGTCAACTGCATAGTTCATTTTTGTCATTTCTTCAGATGTGATTTTCCCTGCTAGTTTTTCTAATATTTCCTCAAGCTCCGGATATTCTTTCAGTGTTTCTTCTCTAAGAAGTGGAGCTGCTTGATATGGTGGAAATAGTTTTTTATCATCTTCTAAGATTTTCAAATTATTTGCTATTATTTGACTATCGGTTGAGTATACATCTGTTAAGTCTATGGATTTGTTGGAAATTGCTGTGTATCTTAGGGCGGGTTCCATTGTCTTTACATCAAAGTTTAAATCATATAAACTTTTAAGACCCAAATTCCCATCTTCCCTATCGTTAAATTCGAGAGTAAAGCCAGCATTCACCTTACTTTCTATATTTTTCAAATCAGATATTTTTTCTAAATTGTTCTCGCTAGCATAGTCTTCTCTTACGGCCAAGGCATAGGTGTTTTGAAACTTGCTAGGTTTTAAATATACTAATGAATCTTGAGCTAATATTTTATCTCTAGCTAAATTGTAGAATTCTTCTGGATCATTTGATACTTTCCCGATATCTTCTTTTAATAGGCTTGATGTTATGGTTCCAGTAAATTCCGGATAGATATCGATACTTCCTGCTTTTAAAGCCTCATATAAGAAACTTGTTTTTCCAAAGTTTGGCTTTAGTTCTACTTTTATATCAGTCTCATCCTCGATTAATTCCTTGTACATATTTATCAAAATCTCTGGCTCTGCTCCTAACTTACCAGCTAGTACTAATTTTTTATTTGTCTTAGATTTAAAAGGAACAAGACTTACTAATACTATACAAACTGTTAATATCAATGAAATTAATATAGTTCTTGGCTTTTTATTTTGTAATACTTTTATTAAGCCTCCAAATAATATTGCCAACAAGGCTGATGATATTGCTCCAATTAATATAAGAGAGGAATTATTCCTATCTATACCTAAAAGGATAAATGAGCCCAAACCACCAGCACCTACAAGTGCTGCTAGAGTCGCTGTACCTATAATCATTATTGCAGATGTTCTCACACCAGACATTATAATAGGCATAGCTAAACTAAGTCTATATTTTCTAAGCTTCTCCCACTTTGTCATTCCAAATGCAGTCGCCGCTTCTTCTAGTGATGGATCTATCTCAGAAAACCCTGTAACTGCTCCTTGATAAATTGGAAATATGGCATAGATTACCAATGCTGTGATTGCTGGTATTTTACCAATGCCCAAAAATGGTATGAATAGTCCTAGAAGTGCAAGTGATGGAATAGTTTGAAATACACCTGTTACTTGTAGGACTCCTTCATTTACTTTTTTCCTTTCTGACAATAATATAGCCAAAGGAACGGCAATAAATATTGCCAAAATCAATGCCACTAAAGATATTTGCAAATGTTCATATAGAGCTGTTATTAGATCAGACTTTCTCTCAATAAGTGTTCTTACTAAATCATTCATAAATTATATCACTTTCGTTTTTGAAAAACTCACTTACAAAATCATTTTCTGGGTTGTCCATGATTTCACTAGGTTTTGCTATCTGAACAATCTTTCCGTCTTTCATAACGCAAATCCTATCAGCCAGTTTCAAGGCTTCATCCATATCATGAGTTACAAAGACTGTTGTAATCTTATACTCATCATGAATATTCTTAATTAAATCTTGTAATTGAGTTTTACTAATAGGATCTAGAGCTGAAAATGGTTCATCCATAAGCAGAATTTCAGGATTTGCAGATATTGCTCTTAAAATTCCAATTCTTTGCTTCTCTCCACCTGATAGATCCTCTGGCAATCTATTTCTATATTTTTCTGAATTGAGACCAACTTGTTCTAACAATTCATCGGTTCTATTCGATATAATTTTCTTATCCATTTTTTTCATCTCTGGTATCAGAGAAATGTTTTCTGCTACAGTGAGATTTGGAAATAGTGCTATCTGTTGGAGAACATATCCTATATTTAGCCTAAGTTCTCTTATAGGATAATCCTTAAGCTTTTTATCTTTAAAGTATATATCCCCTTCAGTTTGCTCGATAAGTCTATTTATAAGCTTCAGTGTGGTAGTTTTTCCACTACCACTAGGGCCTACTATTACAAAGAATTCCCCTTTTTCTATATTAAAATTTAAATCATCTAATACTTTTCCGCTATCAGGATAAGCCATAGATACATTTTCATAGGTAATCAAATTAACTCCTTTTCTATTTTTTATATAAAAAATCAACAATTAAATTCTTGTTTTCATTTATACCCAATATTATTAAAATAGATTTAAAAAACCTCTAAATTTTATATATTTAGAGGTTTTAATAATTCATTCTATATAGTTAATTGATACCATGTTTTTCCATTCTTTCCTTAAATAAATTTGTAATTATTTTTTTAAGCTCCTCTTTTTCTTTTTCAGGTAAATCGCCTGGTTTTTTTGCTACTTCATAAAGATCAGGATGCTCCTTAGCTATTTTTTCAATTGCTTTAGTGGTTGAATGTTTTCTAACAAATATAGGTATTTTCTTAATCCAACCTTCAGGTAGCAAATCAAGTATTTTTTCAGCAGTTTCTTTGTCACTAATTTCTGATAATGACAATCCTTTATCGATATCTTTTTGATCTTTTTCTTTAAAATCTAATAATTTCATAGTTCTCTCCAAAAATAAATTCTGTAATTCTTAATATTATTTAATTTGCCTTTTAATCACTACATTAATTTATACCCTTTATTATTAAAAGTATTTATTTTTATTTATAAAGTCATAATAAATTAAAAAAACCTTACAATCTCATTAATAGAAATTGTAAGGCTGATTTTTTATAATACTATATCTTTGCCTTCAAGTATTAAGTTCATATTTTTCATAGAACACATACTACCGCACATAGTACAAGTACCTTCGTCTTCCGGATTGGATGCGTCTCTATATTCCCTGCATTTTTCAGGATCAAGGGCAAGCTCAAACATACCTTCCCAGTCTAGTTTTTGTCTTCTTTTACTCATTTCAAGGTCGATATTTCTAGCATCCTTTAATTTTGCAATATCCCCTGCATGAGCGGCTATTTTTGCAGCAACAATTCCTTCTTTTACATCATTTACATCAGGTAGTCTCAAATGTTCAGCAGGCGTTACATAACATAGGAAATCTGCTCCATGGCTTGCTGCAATTGCTCCACCAATAGCACTTGTAATATGGTCATATCCAGGTGCGATATCAGTTACCAAAGGTCCTAGTACATAGAAAGGTGCGTTGTGGCAAAGTTTTTTCTCAAGCTTCATGTTCATTTCTATATCATCAATTGGAACATGGCCTGGTCCTTCTATAATAACTTGAACATCTTTTTCCCAAGCTCTCTTTGTTAGCTCACCCAGGGTTATTAGTTCTGCTATTTGGGCAGGGTCTGTGGCATCATGGATACCACCTGGTCTTAGAGAATCCCCAAGAGATAAGGTAACATCGTACTCTCTTAAAATATCTAATAGTTCGTCATAATATTCATAGAAAGGATTTTCTTGATTGTTCATTTTCATCCAACCAAAAAGAAGTGATCCACCACGTGATACTATCTCATTTACCCTTCTATTTCTCATAAAGATCTCAGCATTTGCTCTGTTTATTCCACAATGGATAGTTACAAAGTCTACTCCGTTTTCGGCATGATTTCTAACAACATCTAAGAATTCGTGAGCTTTTATATAGCTTAATCCCTTATCTAGAAATCCTACAGCGTCATACATTGGTACAGTTCCAATCATAGCTGTTGATTTTTCAATAAGTCTTTTTCTAAATTCTTGGGTCTTGCCATAATTTGAAAGGTCCATTATAGATTCTGCTCCCATCTTAAGGGCCATATCTACCTTTTCCATCTCAAGATCAAGATCGTTTAGATCTTTTGATATACCAAGGTTTACGTTAATCTTAGTCTTAAGTCCTGAACCAATACCTTGTGGAGATATTGATTTGTGGTTTCTGTTTCTAGGAATAACTATTTCTCCCTTAGCTATTTTTTCTAAAAGAAACTCTTCGCTAACATTTTCTTTCTTAGCAACGATCTTCATTTCTTCTGTTACAAAACCATGTTTTGCAGCTTCCATCTGTGTCTTATACTTCATAAATTAAAAAAACCTCCTAAAAATATTTATAGGAGAATAAATATGCTTCATCCCACGCAGGCATTATCCTGATCGGTTTGATGGTCGAAGTCGAACTTCCTCTCAGCACATAGCTCCCATAGATCATTAATTTACATATACTATTATAGTAGAAAAAGGAGATTAAGTAAAATAAATTGACATATCTTTATTTAACTTAAGCTCCTTATCTAATTAAAAGATTTTAATTTATTGGTTATTTTATAAGATACAAGCTCTTTTTTATATATCTTTACATAAATTTAGATATTTCATTTACTTCTAATCTTGTTGATTCTTTTCCTTCTTCTGCTGCTCTCCCCATTGCTATAATTATTACTGGAACATATCTTTCAGGATCTAAGCCAAAACTTTTTGCTATATTTTCTTTATCAAAACCTCCTATTGGGTTGCTATCATAGCCATGAGCTCTAGCTACAAGCATTAACTGCATTGCTATAAGGCTTGCATCTATACTGATAGTTTTTCCCATTTCTTCTTTGGATAAAGATTTGTAATAAGGAAGAACGAAATCTAAGCTTCTATTTTTATCCTCCTCTGTGATGTATCCTTCATCAACAGAAGATGTATAAATTTCATCAATCTTTTCATAACACTTCATATCTCCAAACACTACAACCATAGCTGAAGATGTATCATTTTGGGTACTATTAAATTTAACCAACGGTCTAAGCTTATCTTTACCTTCCTCAGAATCAACAACAACAAATCTCCAAGGTTGGCTATTAACTGAAGACGGAGCTTGGCTTGCTTCTTTTAAAATCTCTTCCATTTCTTTTCTATCAATCTTATAGTACTCATCAAAGACCCTAATTGATCTTCTATTTAATACCACATCTTCAAAATTATTGTTAATCATATTATTCTCCTTCATTTATTTTATTATTAATACTGTCTAAAACTTCAACAAGATTTTTTAAATCATCTTTTTCTACAGAAAATGTTATATTACATCTTTCAGACTTGTGCCTTTCACAACAAGACTTTAATTCTTCCTTAGCAAAATTAGTAAGGCTTACTATAATCTCTCTTGCATTGTCAGAGTTTCTTTTCCTTGTTACATAATTTTCTCTTTCCAATATTTTAAGTTGGCGAGTTATTGCAGCTGGGTCTAGACCTACATAATTAGCAATGTCTGTCTGGAGGCAATATCCATTTTCAGAAAGATAACTAAGAATTTCATATCTAGTTAAAGAAAATCCTGTGCTAGATTCAAATTCTCTTACAATTTTTTTCTCTAAAGTTCTAAGCCTATGGAGGGTCTTGCTAAAATCTTTAATTTCCATATCTATAATAAAATTATCTATAAAAAGGCAGGACTTCTTTTTCCATCCAGGATGAATCTTTAAAGACTGACCTACCTACACCTACAAGATCACAGACATTTTTTTGTAAGATGTCTTCAATATCTTTGCCAGCTTTTACTCCTCCTGTTAAGATTACAGGAACACTAACCCTGTCAAAAATTGGTTTAGAAAGATTGTCAAAGAAACCAGGCCTTTGATCTTCGATCATAAATAAACACATTCCACCGGATATGTCCAGCACATCTACGCCAGCATTTTCAAATTCTTTAGAGGCTTTTACTGCATCATCAATACTTAGTCCATCTTCCCTATTATCACCTGCTCCAAGCCTTAAAAATATTGGATATGAATCCCCAAGATTTTCTCTAATTTTTCTAATAATTTCTAGGTGGATTTTTATTCTTCCATAGATATCTCCGCCGTATTCATCTGTTCTTTTGTTTGTAAGTGGAGATAAAAATTGATTTAAAAGATATCCGTGGGCTGAATGAATTTCTACCCCATCAAATCCAGCTTCCTTAGCTCTTCTAGCAGCTTCTACAAATTTATTTACAATATCTTCTATTTCTTCCTTACTCATTTCTTTTGGAAGGTCTGCCTTAGGATTTGAGGGATTTGTTATTGCTGAAGGTCCTAGGGGAACTTGTCCTGTTATAGCTTCACTTGTAGAACTACCTGCATGCGAAAGCTGTGCTATCGCAAGACTCCCATTCTCATGAATCAAATTCACAAGTTTACTTAAACCATCAACATCAGAATCATCAGCTATAGAAGTTTGATTTTTGCTAGCCTTACCACTCTTATCCACAAAACTATGTTCAACAATGACTGCTGCGAATAATTTATTTTTTGTCTTCTCCTCATAGTAGTCAAGGATATCTTCTGTTATATGTCCATTATCATCAGCTTTAGCTGTTGCCATAGGTGGCATTATTACTCTATTTTTAAAAGAAATATTTTTATTGGTTAATTTATCTAGTACTTTCATATGTGCTCCTTTTCATTATAGTTGACTAGTCAACTATTCACATCTCAATTATACTTACATCTATTTGTCTGTCAATTTAATGTAAAAATATAGGCGAATAAATTTTGGAATATATCTTTCTTTATCTAGTATTTTATACAAAACTAGACTATAATTTATAAAAAGGAGCTATTTATGGATGATAAGAGAAAAATAAAATTTATTTTTTATGCCTTTACCCTCTTACTTGTGATTGGTGTAGTTGGTTATATGAAAATATTAAATGTTGGCTTTGTCGATGCCTTATATATGACTGTAATAACTATTTCAACTGTCGGTTTTGGCGAGGTAGGAACAATCTCTAATATATCTGAAATATTTTCAGTTTTTATGATTTTTTTAGGGGTAGGTATAGTTGGTTATACTTTTACTACTGTTGTGGCAATCTTTGTTGAAGGAAAGCTTGTAGATTTTTGGAAAGGAAGCAAGATGAATAGAAAAATATCCTCCCTTACCGATCATTATATAATATGTGGATCAGGGGAACTGGCTGAAGTAATTATAAATAAATTTGCAGATAAAAAGTTAGATTTTGTTGTTATAACTAATGATAGGACCGACCTTGATGAATATAGCCATCACAATGTATTAGTAGTTGAAGGCGAGGCTACCGATGAAAATTCCTTGAAAGAAGCCAGGATAGATAAAGCTAAGGGGCTTATAGCAACTCTTGATAATGAAGTAGATAATATTGTAACTGTGCTTACGGCAAGAGATCTTAATAAAGATATTTATATAATAGCAAATTATATAACAAAATCGGGTAACGATAAATTGCTTAAAGTAGGCGCCAATAAAACTCTATCAGCCACCGAAATTAGCGGCAATAGGATGGCTTCTTTGATGATAAAACCAAATATAATGGCTTTTTTGGATATAGCTACTAGGATGGGAGATATAGAACTTGACCTTGAAGAGGTAACAGTTAAAGCTGGATCATATCTAGCAAATAAAACTCTCCTTGAAGCTGAAATCCCTAACAAAACTGGACTTATAGTCCTTGCAATAAAAAAGATTGAAGATAATAAAATGCTTTTCAATCCTCAGACTGACTACACTTTTAAACTTGGTGATGTCCTGATAGTTCTAGGAAGAGAAGATCAAGTAGATAAACTAAGACACTTAGGAGATGAGATAGTGTAGAGATGATAATTTATAGTAAAGATTTTAATATTCTTTCACTGGTTAGTCATTGTTTGATATATAAATAGATTTTAAATATCACATACCTTAAAACTTAACTAACGATATACATGTGTAAATTTCTCCTCTTTGGGTTATATATTAACTAGGAGGTAAATATGAAATTTTTACACACAATGATCAGAGTAAAGGACCTTGATAAGTCTTATAAATTTTATACTGAAGAATTAGGATTTGTAGAATCTAGAAGAAAGGAGTTTCCTGACAAGAAGTTCGATCTAGTTTATTTAAAACTTCCTCAAAGCCCAGACTACGAGCTTGAGTTAACCTACAATTATGACCAAGAAGAAGCCTATGATCTAGGTACAGGGTATGGTCATATAGCGATCTCTCACCCAGATATCAAATCATTAAGAGAAGAATTTATAGAAAAAGGATTTGAAGTAACAGAACTTAGAGGTCTAAGTGATAATTCTGATAAATATTTCTTTGTGACAGATCCAGATGGTTACAAGATTGAAATCATCCAAAAAGAAGATTAAGAAAAATATAAGTGATACTCCGAATAATCCATTACTTAAATAAGTTATTTGATCACATAAAAGAAAAACTGCTTTATCAGCAGTTTTTTATTGAGCTATTTTATTATATATTTGTTAATTATTATATTTTGCCCCAGCATAAACTAACAAGGTTATTCCAGCAATAAACCCAACAGCGAAAGCTATAAAACTATACATAGACTGTGTTTTAGATATGACTATCTCAGTAATTAATAGACCACTACCTATTAAAATCAAACCTTGCCCCGTCATTTTACAAAAATTTTTTTTATTTTCTGGAGAAACATTTCTATAATGATAACTATGAAGTATATTTATTTTCTCTTTTATCCATACTAGATATCCTAATATAATAAATACAACTCCAACACCTACAACTATTATTTCACCTAGCATAAAATATACCTCCATATATTATTTTTCAAATTTAAACTACATTATATCTTTAAAAAATTATGTTTTTTAATATATTTATAAGACAAATATATTATCTGCATTTGTAATTATCACGATATGCGACATGATTAATCTTAATATAAGCAATATCCGATATTGTGAAAGTTAATAAATAGTTGATACTTATGTGTTAATCTAGCCACTTAACCTTGTCAATAAAACTACTTGAGTCTTGATAGCCACTTTTCCCATAAAAGTTGTCGTGCTTTTTATCATTCACCGCTTTAAGCTCTACGCATGAAGCCCCCATATCTTTTACATGATTTTCAAGTCTTTTAAGTAATGCTGTACCATATCCTCTGTTTTGGAAATTGTAATCAATTACTATCTCCTCTAAACTATAGCCGATAATATCATCATATTGCTTAAAATATCCCATAGCAAAACCAATGATATTAGTCTTATCCTCAACAATCAAAGAAAATGAATCCTCCATACTCATAACCTGATGTATTCTTTTATATGCTGTTTTTTCATTCCAGCTGGATCCTTCTACTTTATTATAGTAATTAATATATAAGTCAAGTACTTTATGAATATCCTCTACGTTCATAACTTGTATTTTCATAAGTCACTCCAAAATCTAATAATCCATATTCTGTATAAATCATGTTATTACTGTTTATAATTTAATAATCACCCTTATTTTCCGTCAAATTTTCGAAAACTTCCGAATTAATATTCCTTCTTAAATCTATAAACTGATTTAAGCTTCTAAAAACTTGAAAAATAGCTGAACGTATAAGAAAGTCTTCATGAGTTTCAGGTAGTTCCATCATATTAAAATGCTCTTTTAAAAATTCAATTCTATTTTTGACCGTAATCATATCTCCTTCTTCTGTAAGGTTATTTGAAGTATCAATTATTATATCAGATATCAATTTTCCATCAGCATATTCTACAGGAATTTCCTTCAAGTCGTCATACATCTCCTTTAAAAGGTCCATCTCTCTTTCCCTTTGGCTAAGTTCTATAAGCAAATTCTTGCTATTTTCTATACGGTTGTTTTTTTCAATAATCGCAAGATCAAGTGCCTTATCTATGTCATATTCAAGTTTTTTGATCTTTCCCTCATAAATTTCTACATCAAGATGTTTCACAAGAGTATTTCCATAAAAATTTAAGATATCCTTTATATCACCATCAATATCTTCTATCCAATCTATCAACTCATCCTGACTTTCTGGTGCATATAAGTTAGTCAACATAGCAAATCCAGTTCCAATAAGTACAAGACTCATTTCATTTATAATAATTTGAGAATTGATCGTACCATAGCTTAATAAATGTGTAACTATTACGCTTGAAGGACCCAGGCCTAGTTCAATTTTTAATAGGAAAGATATAGGTACAAATAAGAGTAAATATATGCCGAAACCCCAGGTCCTGTAGGCAAAAGTTTCAAATACCAAAATCCCTAAAACAAGGGCTATTGTAGCAGATAATGCCCTTTTAAATCCACCTTTCAGTGTATCTTGTCTAGTCTCAAATATATCAAGTATGGTAATAATTCCTGCTGAAGATGAAAATTCAAGTCCTAAATATTTAGCTACAATAAGTGACAAGGTGGCTGCTATAGCTGTTTTTATAGTTGTGCTGAGTAATGTTTTGTTCATAGTAATTCCTTTAATGTAATTTTTATTTTTATAAATGTATTTCTTTTTAGTGGATTATTTGATTTTTGATGGTGTTCATTTTATACAATTTCCCATTTTAAGCTCAATCATAAACCTTAGAAGTACAAATGTTTCTTGTAACATGCTTGAAACTATTTCCTCATGTCTTATTGATCATTTTATAATTTCAATTTCTAAGAACCTCTATATAATAGGCACATAATTACCAAAATACTTATATTCCCCTTTTATGATTTTCACGACCTATAAATTATATAATCTTACATCATCTATATTATAAAATACAATATTGCACAATTCAATATTGCAATATTTAATTAAAAATATCAATATGAAAATCAATTTAAAATTTTTGCAATAGTTTAGTAAATTTTTACAACAAAAAAGCGACTAGTTCGTCGCTTATAATTTGTATACATATACTTCTTCGTCTGTTTGCTTAAAACCTACAACTTCAAACATTTTTCTGCTTTGATGATTAAAAGCGTAAATTTTTGCCATGACAGATTTTGATCCCTTTTCTTTTGCTAATTCCAAAATCATTTTGACACAATTTCGTCCTATATGTTTATTTTGAAATTCTTTGCACACAACTATTGCTATTTCATCGTCATCACTCAAGGAGATATCTCCAACTAATTCATTTTTATATTCAATGTAGTATAATGTCCCATGAGTATTCAAATAATTGTACATTTTTTTTAAGTCTTTCAATATCGTATAAGAAATCTATGTTGTCAACTTGTTTACATATATCTTTATCTTCGTACCACTTCAAAGTTGTTTCATAATTTTCAAAATATGGAACAAGTTTTATATTTTCATTAACGATAATTTTATTCATGTTATTTTCCTTTATTTTATATTGTAATGATATTAAAATATGATAATATTGTGATTTATCAAATCAAGGATATATTTATTTCAAGTATATAAGGGTTTTTAAATGTTCTTCATTGTCAGAAACACTACAGCTTCCACATGCATCGTCTGTTTTGCCGCAAGTTCCATCAATCTTTATTATAGAAGATATAATTTTACTTGAACCTGATCCTTAGTGTTTTCAAAACTTTTTACTTTATAGTTGTCCTTTTAAAAAAAACAAGTTTCTGTAAGTAGATTTATTTTTTGATTTGTTTTTTGAGCTTGTATTTGCAAGTACTCATTAAAGTTATTTAAAGATAAGAGGGTTACTGCTAGAGTTTTTCTTGTAGCTTCTATTTTTTCTTTATCCATAGAGCCAGAATTATCTACTAAAAACGATATTTTTATATGCTCAGGCAGTAACTTATCTTGGGAATCTAAAAAATTTATCAAAGATTTTAATATTTTTTTAATTTTCTTTTTTCTCAACTTAACAAATTCAGGATATGTGTAGATAAGGTCATTAACATTTAGTTTTCTTCTACTTGTCTATTTTTTCTACACTTAGCTCTTTTTGCTAATCCGATTAGTTTTTCCAGAAATCTTTCATTTCTTCTCTATAAGCTTTATTTTTATTTGCATAATAATTAAATAAGTCTAGTTCTTCTCTGCTTAGCCTTTAATTTTCTGCTATAAAATTTTTAGAATCTTTTTTTGTAGAGGCTTTGCTACTTTTTTGATTTAATATTTCTTCCAGGATCTTTTCTGCATCTTTTCTCGTAGGTTCTAATTTATCCTTGATTTCTTCTTTTTGACTTTCTTTAATGAATTTTTACCTAAGACAAAGTAGCTACTATGGGGGTTTTTATAGGTGTACTAATTAATGTTTTATTCATAATGATCCTAAAGTAAAGTTTAGCCAAGGGATTTCAAGCTTCTAGGCTTTATTATAACAAGCTAGCGACCATATCGCCGTGCCTTTTTTCATCCTTCCTAACGCTTTCGATTTCTGGAAACTTTTTTGCTACTGGAGCATAATTTTCAGATGCTTTATACTCTCCCTTTACAATTTTTGGATACAATCTTTTTTTACCGATTAGCTTATAAAGGATAGGCATAAAGAAAGCCAAGGTTTTCTTTGGTCTTAAGCTTTGCTTTGTAAGTTTATGAAAAACTGCAGCGTGATGACCCTCCTCTGCTGCAAGCTTTCTAAAAGTAGCAGCATCATTTTTATTCTTAACTACATCCGCTAGGGCTTGGTACATCAAAACTACATCTAATTCTCCTTGTTGAGATTTTAATAATATTTTCATATCTTCTTTACTTATAGTCATATTCTCTCCCCTAGTTTTTTA
>QWCK01003440.1_pt1 | contig 17329 bp, 16 predicted proteins | sample 1972571 | NCBI WGS metagenome assembly QWCK01 (sample SAMN09866710, study PRJNA288562) | Human gut metagenome isolate term2_stool, whole genome shotgun sequencing... | isolation source: gut | host: Homo sapiens | place: USA: California
GAGAAAAGACTAACCGCTTATCATGAGGCTGGACATGCTATTGTAATGCGTTCAATTCCAGGGTCAGATCCAGTTCATAAGATAACCATAATTCCAAGAGGAATGGCTGGTGGATTTACGATGTCTCTTCCACTTGAAGACAGATTTTTTGAAACAAAGGGCAATATGTTAAATGATATTAAGCACCTGCTAGGCGGACGTGTTGCGGAAGAACTGAAACTTGATGATATTAGCACAGGAGCAAGCAACGACTTGGAACGCTCTACAGCTATTGCAAGAGCAATGATTACAAAATATGGTTTCAGCAAGAAACTTGGACCTGTAAGTTTCAGCTCAAACGATGAAGTTTTCCTTGGAAGAGATTTCTCAACAAAGCAGAATTATTCAGAAGAAATTTCATCGGAAATTGATAAGGAGATCAAAGAAATCCTTGAAGAATCATATGCTGAAACGAAAAAAATATTAACTCAAAACGATGAAAGACTTGAGAATGTAGCAAGAGCACTTCTTCTTGTAGAGACTTTAGATGGGGAACAGTTTGAGAGACTTTACAATATGGAAATTACTCCTGAGGAATTAGCCAACGAGGTAAAAATTGAAGAAGATGAGATAAAACGTCTTAATGAAAAAGAGGCTGAACAGAGCAGAAAAGAAGAAGAGGAGCGAATTCTGGCTGCTGAAGAAAAGCTTAAAGAAATGCAGGAAGCTATTGAACGTATCAATGAAACGGAGTGAATATAGATGAGAATTACAGTTGAAGATTGCTTAAAGCTTGATGCTTTTAAGGACTGCTACGTTGCAACATGTAGGAGAAAACTGGATAGAAGAGTGAGAACGATTTCCGTTTTTGACGAGAATGATATTGAAGACGGTATTCTTAGGAATGGTGTGCGTGAGCAGATGGTACTCACGCATTTCTGGAATATCAAGGATGATATCGAGGCTCAATGTCGGGTAGTAACGGGATTCGGACGTAAAGATATAGCGGCCCTGGTTGTTTTTTACAATAATAAGGGACTTAAAGCATTAGATCATAAGGTGCTTAAAACTGCAGAGGAGAGTGGACTGCTAATCATCACGATAAGTGATGATGTCAAGACTACATATTCAATTCTTACGGAGCAGGTTCTCGATAAAATCTTATATGGACATAATTACAGTGATAATATAATCAACAATTCAATATACAATCTTCTTAATTTTGAAAAACATCCGAATTTTCAAAGTGCTTTGCAGGAAGCAGCAATAAATAACGACTACCAGGTAGTTCTTATGACTGCGGAATTTAATCCGATACTGACTGTTGAAACAAGACACAAGGCAACCGTAGAAAGTGCAATTAAGCTGGCAAAAAGACAGGATGTATCACATATCAGCACATTTAAACAAATAATAGTTAATGATGTAATAACATACTGGGGAAGCATTGAAATCAATGGAGTTAAGCACATGCTTCTACTTGTTGATAACGATGATAATTATTCAGCCACAGAAATGAAAAAGCTTGCGGAAGTAATTGAGCTTGCTATGGGTATGTGGAAGTACACACCTAAGAGAGATTCAAGGGCTGAGTTTATAAAAGCTGCAATCAGAGGTGACGTGGCTTTCTGCTATACACTTATAGATGAAGCAGGATTCAGAGACAAAAAATTTATCAGTATATTCTATGCGAATGGTATCAATAACGAAGAGTGTGAAGCTATAATCGAAAATTTCAAGCAGAATACTGACTGTGACATTTTGCCACTTATTGAGGAAAATGAGTATTACGGTATGGTTTATACAGAAGCATCAAAGGATACCTGGAATGAACAAAAAATGGCAATATTAAAGATGTACGAAGATCTTAAGGACGGAAGAAAGGATGTCAGAATATTTCATTCCACTGGAGCGGAAGAACTAGACAATGCCGTCGAGGGATTTAGGATTATAAATGATACATGGAGCTATGTAGAGAATGTTTTCCCATATAAGAGAGTTTTTACAAAATATGAGATGTCCATGGTATATAGCTGTATAGAGATTCAAATCCAAAATGGCTTACTCAAAAAAATGTATTTTGATCTGCTTGAACCTTTTTCAAGAGAGCTTTCTCCAGGTAAAGGCAAGTTGCTACTCGATACGCTTGAAACATTCGTCCTTGATGCAGGAATGAACAGCAATAAGACTGCAGAATTCATGGGAGTTCACAACAATACTGTTCAATACAGACTTAAGAGAATAAATGAGGTTCTAGGAACTGAAATGATTGGAAACAGAATTATTCCCGGACTTACGATGGCACTTGCCCTCAAGAGATTGGAGGATCGCTGAGATGCTTTTGGCAATAGATGTAGGTAACACAAATGTAGTTCTCGGAGTTTTTGAGGGTGGGGAACTTCTAGAACGCTGGAGACTCACTACTGATGCCGTCAGGACTGCTGACGAATATGGAACTTTGATATTGCAGCTATTTGAATACGATAATATCGACAGGTCAAAAATTGATGATGTTATAATTGCAACCGTTGTTCCATCTGTACTATTTGCACTTCAGCACATGAGCCTTAAGTATTTTAATATCAATCCTTTCGTTGTAGAAACGGGAATTAAGACGGGACTCAGTGTACAGTGCGATGATCCGAGACAAATTGGGTCCGATAGAATAGTCAATACCGTGGCTGCACATGCTAAGTATGACGGTACGCTTATAGTGGTTGACTTCGGTACTGCAACAACTATTTCAGTTGTAACTGATGAAGGTGAGTTTATAGGCGGCACTATTGCTCCTGGAATTAAGATTTCCGCGAAGGCACTTTTTGAAGAGACTGCGAAACTACCTCATGTCGATCTTGAGGTCCCATTAAAAGTAATTGGAAAAAACACCATAGAAAGCATGCAATCAGGACTTGTTTATGGTCACATGGGAATGGCTGAAAGAATAATATCAGGTATTAAACAAGAGCTTGTTTCAGTATATGGTAAGAATTTGGAAGACATCAAGGTCATAGCTACCGGTGGTATGGCAAATATGATGGAAGAGGGAATGGATTGCATAGATGTCATTGATAAGATGCTCACACTTGAGGGACTTGCAATAATATACCAAAAAAACATCAAATCGAGGATAAACAAACGTGTTCATAATTGACAACCCTTTCTTTCTTGCTCCGCTTGCAGGTATAACCGATGCGGTTATGAGAGAACTTTGTTCATCTATGGGAGCATCTTTAACATATACTGAGATGGTCAGTGCGAAGGGAATTTACTATCAAGACAATAAGACAGAAAAACTTCTATATATTCCTAAAGGTGCGAGAAAGACAGCGATTCAGATATTTGGTAGCGACCCAAGAATTATGGGAGAAGCAACCTATAAGCTTAACAGCAGAGATAATTTTTCGCTCGACATAAATATAGGATGTCCGGCACCAAAGATTGTTAAAAATGGAGATGGCGCCGCACTTATGAGGGACCCGGACCTAATATATAAGATCGTCCTTCAGGTTGTGAAAAATACTGATAAGCCAGTAACGGTAAAAATTAGAAAAGGTTGGGATGACGAAAGTGTAAATGCTTTAGTTGTTTCAAAGGCGGCAGAGGATGCTGGAGCCTCTGCGATAGCTATTCACGGAAGGACGAGAGAACAATTCTACAGCGGTGTGGCTGATTGGGACATAATAAGGAAAGTAAAAGAAGCGAGCAGCGTACCTATAATAGGTAATGGCGATGTTAAATCACCTGAAGATGCAAAGAAGATGATGGAAAAAACAGGCTGTGATTATGTGATGATAGGAAGAGCTGCACTTGGAAACCCATGGATATTTAGGGAGCTTAACGCATCATATAATGGATTAGAATCACCTAAGCCGTCAGAAGATGAAAAATTCGAAATGATGGATAGACACCTACTGGGTCTTATTGATCTTAAAGGTGAATACATAGCGGTTAGAGAAATGAGAAAGCACATATCATGGTATGTGAAGGGAATGAAAAATGCAGCAAAGATCAGAAATATCGTCAATGGTATTGACGATGCGAAAGAGATGAGGAAACTGATAAATGCCAGATTTGACATATTCTAAGAGAAATAAAAATATAAAGAAACTTATAATATTAATTTTCAGCATAACTATTTTGACTGCATTCACAGGATGTTCAACGATAGACAGTTTTCGTGCGACATTTATTTCAAAAAAAACTAATATTGATGACGATGTAATTTATATAGGCGTGTATGAGCCCGAGACGGGTAAGCAAAAGGAAGCGGGATTAGAAGAAATTCGTGGAATTGAACTTGCAAATAAAATGTATCATTACATCAAAGGGAAAGAGGTTAGGCTTGTCATAGTCGACTCTAAGTCGAGCATGAGTGGAGCTAGAAGTGCGATAGAGTCACTTGTTAAAATAAAGCCTGTGGCTATAATCGGTAACACAGGAGAGGGAGCATCAATTTTGGCGTCCGAATATATCAATGATGCAAAAATTCCTACTATTACACCGAGTGCAAAGAACCTTTTAATCACAGAGGGAAGTGAATATTATTTCAGAACCTGTGTAACGGATTCACAAATTGGAGAGGGACTTGCTGATTTTGCTTGGAATAAAGCGGAAATACGTAAATTTGCGTCAATATACTTTGAGGGCGACAGTACAGCAGAATCTCTAAATAATGGAATAAATAAGAAACTAAATGAACTTAACAACAATATAAGTCCGATTGAAGAGGAATTCGAAGTAAAAATTGGAAAGATAAAATATGATCAAATAGTTAAAGATATTAAGAAAAAAGGTGTAAAAGGTGTTTTCCTTCCTGTAGGAAAGGACTCTGCAGATCGCTTTTTCAAAGAGATTGAGAAGAATGACATGACTGATCTGACCTTTCTTGGAACAAAAGAATGGAATAACCCGGAATTTATTGAGATGATGAAATCACATCCTAAGATAAAGGTCGCATTCCCTTCTGACAATGCTATTAGCAAATATAAGCGAAAAACCGGTTACGTAACCCCAGAAACGCAGAAGTTTTTTATAGAATATAAGGGACTATATGGATATGATCAAATCCCTGGTGATAATGCAGCACTCGGATATGATTCATATTTGTTGATAATGAATGCTTTAAATAGTTCTACGACGCTAAAGAGCGAGGATATAAGGAATGCACTTTCAAAGACAAACGGATACAGATGTGCTACAGGAGTGTTTTCATTTGATAAAGACGGTAATCCAATCAGAGCTATTAATGTAGCGACAATAAAAGATGGAAAGATCGTTCCTGCTTATACGACAACAACACCTACGAATGCGGAGGGCATGATAAAAATTAAAACAGTTAATTAGCATAGGAGATATAAATGGAATATATCAAATGGATTGATGATAATAAGGACTTAATTATTAATTCAGTAAGAGAAGTTGTAAGAATAAGAAGTGTTGAAGATAAAGAGATAAAAATGCCTGATGGGAAGCTTCTTCCATTTGGAAGAGGCGTTGAGGAAGCCTATCAGGCAGTGCTTTCACTTGGAAAAGAAATGGGATTTGATATAGCAGATTTTGATCATTACGGAGGGCATATTGAATTCAAATCCATAGATAAATCGGCAGAAACATTTGGAATTGCAGCACATCTTGATGTTGTTCCAGAAGGAGAGGGATGGACAGATCATGGACCGTACAGTGCAGATATTGAGGATGGATTTATTTATGGTAGAGGAACTACAGATGATAAAGGTCCATTAATATCATGTCTATATGCGATGAAGGCTATAAAGGAGTCCGGAATAACACCTAAGAAGAATATTAGACTTATCTTGGGGCTTGATGAAGAGACAAATTGGATTGGCATGGATTATTATTTGGATAAAGCAGGACATCCTGATTTTGGAATTACTCCGGATGGAGACTTCCCACTTATTAACGGAGAGATGGGAATTTTGAATTTTTCGTTGGCATCAAGACTAAAGAAAACAAATGATAAAAGAGGTATAATTTTAAGAAAACTAGAAGCAGGAGAAGCATCAAATATCGTACCGAGTTACGCAAAGGCAGTAATTGCATCAGATGAAAAAAAACATTATGAAATCATCAAGAGCAAGGCTCAAAAATATTTTGAGGAAAGTGGAAACGAACTCAAAATAAGTAGGGCTGGAACATCTCTTGTTATAGAGGCGAAAGGGAAGGCATCGCATGGAGCGAAACCTTGGGAAGGCCTTAATGCACTTAGTATAATGCTTGAATTCCTTGAGAAGATTCAGTTCCAGCAAGACGAAATCAATGATTTTATATCTTTTTACAACGAAAAAATAGGATATAATCTTCATGGAGAAAAAATAGGATGCGGATTTAGCGATGAGCCCTCAGGAAAACTTGTTTTCAATGTTGGAATAGCTAAGTTTGATCAGGAAATAGCAGAAATAATAGTAAACTTGAGATATCCGGTAACTGTAAATGCTGATGATGTAATTAATGGAATAAAAGAAAGTCTTTACGGGACTTCAATCGGATTTATAAAGCACTCTTTGTTCAAACCGATTTATATAGAAGAAGATAATCCGTTTGTTATAAGCCTTATGAATGCATACATTGAGGAGACAGGAGATAGGGTGAGCAGGCCTTTAGTAATCGGTGCCGGTACATATGCAAAGAGTATAGATAGAATGCTTGCGTTCGGAGCTTTGTTTCCGGGAGATGAGGACAGAATGCATCAGGCAAATGAAAGACTTAAAATAGATAATCTTATTAAATATACAAAAATCTATGCCAGAGCAATATATGAACTTGCCTGCAAATAGGAAATAAATAGATGAATAGGAAGTTTTTGGAAAAATATAAACGCTCATATGTTTCACATAGTGACCAAGATACAGTTAATCTTGCAAAAGATCTGGCATCCGGATTAAAAGCAGGTGATATAATTGCTCTTATAGGTGATATAGGAACAGGCAAGACTACATTTGTAAAGGCAATTGCAAAAGCTTTAGGAATAAGTGAAACTGTAAGTAGTCCGACTTTTACGATTGTGAGAGAATATAGGAGCGGGAAATTTCCGCTCTTTCATTTTGATGTATACAGATTATCAAATGAGGATGAATTCTATGATATAGGTGCTGAAGAATATTTGTACGGAGACGGAATTACAATAATTGAGTGGGCGGATATTGTAGAAGATGCACTACCATTAAATACAATGATTATTGAAATTAAATACGGAAATAATGAGGGAGAAAGAATATTTAATTTTTCGGTAAAATAAAATGAAAAACATACTATCAATTGAGACAACTGGGAAATATGCTTCCACGGCAATAATTACAAAAGAAGGGAATTCTTCAAGGATATTCCTAAGAAAATCTGATAAGGAAATGAACCATCTGGTTGATCTGATGGAAATTATAGATGCTGTTATAAAAGAAGCTGGACTAAAAATAAGCGATATAGATCTGGTATCGCCCTGCATAGGTCCGGGTTCATTTACAGGAATAAGAATTGGTGTGTCAACAGCAAGAGCCATGTCACAGGCTTGTAAAAAAGGTGGAGTCCCGGTAGGTACCTTAAGGGCAATGCTGGAGAACGACATTCAAAGAGAACTGAAATATGATCATTATGTCTGCACTACTATATATGCAAGAAGGAATCAAACCTATGCGGCACTTTGGAAGTTAGACAGAAATGGGAAGTTTCAAGAAATTTTAAGCCAGAGACAATATATGATTGATGAGTTGCTTAAATTAATATCCGGTATAGATGATATAAAATCACATCCTTTGATATTCTACGGTGACGGATCTGATGAATACTATGATCAGATAGAACGTGAGATGACTTTGAGCAAAATTCAATTTGAACAGGCACCATTAGATATAAGATATCAGAATGCTTTTGGCCTAGCCCATGCGGCACTGTCACTTATTGAGAACGGATTTGAACCGGTAGGCTATGATGAGATTTTACCGAATTATATGAGGAAGACTGAAGCAGAGATGAAACTGGAACAGGAAGAAGAAAAATGTTAAATGGAAAACATATTACAATGGGAATAGAGTCAAGCTGTGACGAAACCTCTGTTGGGATAGTTTCTTCTGGAAGAGAGTTGCTTTCAAATGTCATATTTTCTCAAATTCCAATACACACAAAGTTTGGTGGAGTGGTACCTGAAATCGCTTCAAGGCATCATCTTGAGAGCGTCAATGATGTAATAGATAGGGCACTTAATGAAGCAGGACTTGAAATTTCAGATGTTGATCTGATAGGGGTTACGTATGGCCCTGGTCTTGTAGGGGCACTACTTGTTGGAGTTGCAACAGCGAAGATGATAGCATACGCAAAGGACATTCCTCTCGTCGGAGTTAATCACATGCACGGTCATATTGCTGCAAATTACATAGAGCACAAGGAACTCGAACCTCCTTTCATGGGCCTTATTGTATCCGGAGGACATACCAATATTGTTGATGTTAAAGATTACAATACCTGTGAAATAATTGGAAGGACGAGGGATGATGCTGCAGGAGAAGCATTTGATAAAGTCGCAAGGGTAATAGGACTCGGATACCCAGGCGGTCCTAAGATGGATATGGCAGCGAAGTCGGGAGACAGAAATGCGATTAATTTCAAGAGGGTTTGGCTTGAAAAAGGCAGCTATGATTTCAGCTTCAGCGGACTAAAGACAGCAGCTCTTAATTATATAAATAGCGAAAAACAAGCAAAAAGAGAACTTAATATAAATGACATTGCGGCTTCTTTTCAAGAGTCTATAGTCGATGTTATAACGAGGAAAGCGATAGATGCTGCAATAGAATTTAAAAGAGATAAACTGGTTTTGTCTGGCGGTGTTGCAGCTAATACGAGGTTATCTGAGGTGCTTGAAGAAAGGGCAAAACATGCCGGAATAAAGGTCTACAAACCTACACCGATTCTATGTACGGACAACGGGGCAATGATAGCAACATCGGCATATTACGAAGCAATGTACGGTAATTATGCAGATATGAATCTTGATGCAATACCGGGACTGGAGCTTTAGATGACGATATTAAGTGCTGATTCTATAAATAAGGCATATGGTGTTGATTTAATACTTGAAGATGTGAGTTTCAATATATCGAAAGGAGAGAGGATAGGAATTGTAGGACCTAATGGTGCAGGAAAGACTACACTTCTCGATATAATAACAGGAGAAACTGAAGCTGACACAGGAAAAATTTACATAAGAAAAGATGTTGAAATAGGATATGTCAGGCAGAAGGGACATTTTGACCCGGACAAAACAATAATAGAGGAAGCTGAGAAAACATACGAATCAGTAAGAAAGCTTGAAGTGAGACTTAAAGAACTTGCAGATGAAATGGCAGATGATCATCTGAAGGCTGATGAATATACTGAATTACTCGATAAATACAAAGATATGGGAGGATATTCACATGAGGGAAGGATTGAAGGAATCCTAATCTCAATGGGATTTCCTAAAGATATTTGGAATAGGAAAATTGAATCCTTATCAGGAGGAGAGCGTACGAGGCTTGCCCTTGCATGCACTCTTATGAAGCAGCCTGACCTTTTAATCCTTGATGAACCTACCAACCATCTCGATTTTGGGATGCTTTTTTCACTTGAGAAAACACTTTCCACGTATAATGGCACTATAATAGTTGTATCACATGACAGGTTTTTTCTTGACAAGGTTGCAACAAGGATATTCGATATAAGGAATTCGAGACTCAAGGCATATAAGGGTAATTATTCTGAATATAGAAAAAAGAGAGAACTTATTGAAGAAGCGGAAAGAAAAGAATATCAGAAAACTGTAGTCGAGATAAAAAAACAGCAGGATATTATAAGACGTTTCAAAGAAAGAGGAACGGAAAAGCTCGCTAAAAGAGCGCGTTCGAGAGAAAAAATCCTTGAAAAAATAAAACCGATTGAAGAGCCTTTGAGTGATCAGAATGAAATGAAGATGAAATTTGTTCAGGATTACAGGAGTGGAAGAGATGTCATAGAAGTAGAGAGATTAAAAAAGAGCTTTGATGGGAAAGAACTTTTTAGAGATGTTAAATTCAAGATAAGATCAGGAGATCACGTCTGCTTTATAGGTGAAAACGGTGTAGGAAAGAGTACTCTTATGAAAATTCTGTCTTCCAATGATCCTTATTATACCGGATATCTTAAGACGGGTCACAATGTTAATATTTCATATTTTGATCAGGAACAGATGATACTTGATAATAAGCAGACAGTTTTATCAGAAATGCAGAATAATTTTCATGAATATAATGACAGCGAGATGAGATCGATACTCGGAAGATTCCTGTTCAGGGGAGATGATGTATTTAAACAGATTTCCAAGCTTTCCGGTGGAGAGAAAGCTAAACTAGCACTATTAAAACTCATGCTTTCCGGTGCAAATACGCTTATTTTGGATGAACCGACAAATCATCTGGATATTGATTCAAAAGAAGCCGTTGAAGATGCACTCATCGACTTTAAGGGTACTGCAATTATCGTATCTCACGACAGATATCTTCTAAGTAAAGTTCCTGATAGAATATATGAGCTTCATAATTATGGAGTTATTGAATACCTCGGTAAGTATGATTATTATTTGGAGAAAAAAGCTGAAAATGACATTAATAATTCTTCTTTTAGAGCAATAAAAGAAGAAACCTTTGAAAGCGGATCAGCTGAAGAAAGAAAAGCACAAAAACAACTTGAAGCAAAAAAAAGAAAGCGTGAAAGAAGAATTGATGAATTGGAGGAGCTAATAGACAGGACAGAAGGAAAAATTAGAGATATTGAGGAAACTATGTGTGAACCTAAGAACACAAGTAATCCTATTTTCCTTAAAGAATGTGATGATATGAGGGATTCACTTATGAAAGAACTTGATGAATATTATAATGAATGGTCAGAACTTGTATAGAAATCGTAGATTTTTCCCAAAGCTATTGAATAAACGCTCGATTTCGTTGTATAATTATCAAACGCTATTAATTAGGAGGATTTCGTAATGATTTTTGAAAAAATAAAAGAAATTATAGTTGATCAACTTGGTGTTGAAGAAGAAATGATAACAATGGATACAAATATGATGAAAGATCTTGAAGCAGACTCACTCGATGCTGTAGAGATTATTCTAGGAGTTGAGGATGAATTTGAGATTGAAATTCCTGATGATGTTGCAGAGAAATTTGAGACTGTAGGCGATCTAGTCAGCTATGTAGATGACAACATGGATAAATAAGTTATTGCTTGGAGAAGGGATAGTCAATAATTATGAAAAGCAAGGTTTCTGAAGCGGTTATGAGACGACTACCGAGGTACAGAAGATATCTCGGAGAACTCAAAGAGAATGGAATTGAAAAAATTTCATCCAGTGAACTCGGAGAAATGATCGGATATACCGCTTCTCAGATTAGACAAGATTTTAATACATTTGGTGGATTTGGGCAACAGGGATTTGGATATAGTGTAGAACGCCTTTATAAAGAGATAAGCAAAATACTTGGTCTCGATAAAGAATACAGCGTAGTTGTTGTCGGAATCGGTAATATGGGTAAGGCTATAACCAACTTCCTTTTTAACTACAACCTTGGCTTTGATATAATAGGGCTGTTTGATTCAAGTAGTAAGGTGATAGGGACAAAAATTAACGGTGTTGAGGTTCAATCGTTTGATTTGTTTGATAAATTTGCAGAAGACAACAAAGTGGATATCGGAGTGATATGCGTAAACAAAGAGTCAGCTAATGATGTCTATAAAAGACTTAGCAACAAAGGCACAAGAGGGATATGGAATTTTGCTCCAATCGATCTCAAGACTGACAATGGAATAAGTGTTGAGAATGTTCATATTACCGATAGTCTTCAAGTGCTATCATTTATGATGAGTAAGGACAAGTAGGATTACACAATTATATTTTATGCATTTAATTGAAAACCCGTAGCAAGGCTACGGGTTTTCAAAACATATTATGCATAAATGCAATATTCAAAATAAAACTAAACTAAGCTTCTGCAGGTGCGCCAACAGGACAAACACTTGCGCAGTTGCCACAATCTATGCATGAATTCTCATCGATTACATATGGAGCTCCTTCTGCAATAGCATCTACAGGACATCCGTCAACACAAGCTCCACAGCTGATGCAATTCTCACCAATTTTGTAAGCCATAAAATTACCTCCTTATTAAATATATCTCATACCTCGCGGGAATTATAACATGCGTATATTCGGTTAGACAAGTACAACATCAAAGGAGATTAATAGAGACCTATGTTTATTATTTCTTTTACAGGAAAGAGCGGTACGGGTAAAAGCTATCAAGCCATGAAAATTTGCCGAGATTATAATATCGATGCGATAATTGATGACGGACTTCTCATATACCATAACAGAGTTGTTGCCGGAAGATCCGCAAAAAGATGTGAATCAAAGGCAGAAGCTATGAGGACGGCACTGTTTAATTATGATGACCACAAGATAGATGTCAAATTGAAACTTAGCCTTCTTAATCCTAATAAACTTATGATAATAGGTACATCTGACAGAATGGTTGATTGGATAACCAGGGAACTGGATCTTCCAAGTGCAAATAAAAGACTTTATATTAATGATTTTACAACCGAGAAAGAACGAGAAATCGCAAGCATTAGTAGAAACAAATTTGGTGAACACGTTATACCGGTTCCGATGGTACAAATCAAGAAGTATTTTCCAGGGTACTTCATGCATCCTATAAGGATATTAAGAAATTTTGCACTTCATGGAAAAGGGGAAGAACTTGAAGAACCAACGGTAGTTAGACCACAATTCAGCTATTTCGGAAAGTATGAGATAAGTGAGAAAGTTATCGAAGATATTATAAAGATAACAGCAAACAGGTTTAATAATCGTATACAAATATCCGATTATTATCATAGTCCGGTAGGATCAGGACTTCTGCTTGTCGTAAAAGTAAAAATCAAACTTGTAGAAGGCATTATAGATAGATGCTCAGAGCTTCAATGGAGAATAAAGCGTGTTATCGAAGAAATGACAGCTTTTGAACTCATAAATATAAACATCGAAATTTCGGAAATAATAATTGGTGATTAAAAATGGATATGATTGAACTTGAAATAAATGGCGATTTTGACCTACATCAAACATTGGAATGTGGGCAATGCTTCAGATGGGAAAGAATTACTGAATCCAAATACATGGTGTTTGCAAATAGTAATGTATGTATAGCTGAGCGGACAGAGAAAAAATTGATATTGCTGAACTATTATGGATCTGAAGAATTCTGGAAAAATTACTTTGATCTAGACACGGATTATGGAAAACTTAAAGAAGAATTAATGAGTGCAAATCCGGAACTTAAAGATGTGATCTCATATGGTGGCGGAATAAGAATACTAAATCAGGATTTTTTTGAGGTCCTGATATCGTTCATAATATCTCAGAATAATAATATACCTAGAATAAAAAAATGCATTGAATCTCTTTGCAAGACTTATGGTGAACCATTGGGAGAGATAAATGGTAGACCAATATTTGCTTTTCCAAAAGCTGATATTCTTTCAAGAGCTGATTCAAAAGAAATAAACGACCTAAAGCTTGGATATAGGGCTCCATACATAGTTGATGCTGCGAAAAAATTTATAGACGAAGGAATTCCCAAAGGAAATACTAAAGAGAAATATGAAAAGCTCCTCTCATATAAAGGGGTAGGCCCAAAGGTTGCAAACTGCATATCATTATTCGGGTTCAGGGACCTAAAAGCATTTCCTATAGATACTTGGGTAAGAAAAATAATGGTCGATATGTATGGATTTGAAGAGAAAGATATTTTTGAAATGCAGAATTTTGCAGATGAGAACTTTGGAGATTTTGGAGGACTTGCACAGCAATACCTTTTCTATTATTACAGAGATAAGAAGATTAAATGATTAATTTGAAGATATCTTCACATTAATTTTTCCTAAAAACATTGACAAAATATGACAATGGGATTAGAATAATGACAATGGTTAGCACTCAAATATATAGAGTGCTAACAAGCTAAAAACAAGTTACGGGAGGTAATAAAATGAGTTTTGGTATAACACCACTTGGAACAAGAGTAGTTCTCAAAAAGATGGATAAAGTAGATAAGACTGAAGGCGGCATAATTCTTTCGGCAGGAGCTAAAGAAAAGCCTCAATATGCAGAGATTGTTGCTGTAGGAAAGGGTACCAAAGATGAACCTATGGAATTAAAGGTAGGAGACACTGTTATATTCCAGAAATATGGCGGACTCGATTTAACATACAAGGGTGAGGATTATATGATTATGAAGCAGGAAGATATTCTTGCAATAATCAATGAATAATGGAGGTAAAATAAATGGCTAAGGAATTACATTATGGAGAGGATTCGAGAAGAGCAATTCTCGCAGGTGTAGATAAGTTATCTGATACAGTAAAGATTACATTAGGTCCAAAGGGAAGGAATGTACTTATTGAGAAGAGCTACGGTTCTCCGCTTATTACAAATGATGGAGTATCAATTGCAAGAGAAATAGAGCTTGAGGATCAGGTAGAGAATATGGGAGCACAGCTCCTCAAAGAAGTTGCAACAAGAACTAATGATGTTGCAGGTGATGGAACAACAACTGCAACACTTCTTGCACAGGCGATGATTCATGAAGGATTCAAGAATGTTACAGCAGGTGCAAATCCAATGGCTCTTAAGGCGGGAATATCAAAGGCCTGTGAAATTGCCGTTGACAACCTTAAGTCTAGAGCAAAGGCTGTAGATGATAAAGAGAGTATTGCACAGGTTGCAAGTATCTCAGCAGGGGATGAGGAGATTGGAAGACTCATAGCTGAGGCAATGGATAAGGTAGGTAAAGATGGAGTAATTACTGTTGAAGAATCAAGGTCACTTGAAACAAGCCTTGAAGTTGTAGAGGGAATGGAATTCGATAGAGGATATTTAAGCCCTTACATGGTAGGTAATACAGACAAGATGGAAGCTGTTATGGAGAATCCATACGTACTTCTTACAGACAAGAAGTTATCAAACATTCAGGAAATCATACCTCTCCTTGAGTCAATTATGAAGTCAGGACATTCTCTCCTTATTGTAGCTGAGGATGTGGAAGGTGAAGCACTTGCTACACTTGTAGTAAATAAGCTCAGAGGAACAATAGATGTTGTTGCAGTTAAGGCACCTGGATTCGGTGACAGGAGAAAGGCTATGATGGAAGACATAGCGATTCTAACAGGTGGTACATATATAAGCAGTGAACTTGGCTATGAGCTCAAAGATACTACAGTAGATATGCTTGGAAGTGCCGGTACAATTAAGGTAAATAAAGATAGAACGGTAATTGTAAGCGGTGCAGGAGATAAAGCTGAGATTGACAAGAGAATTGAGAAGATCAGAGGAGAAATTTCAGAAACCGATTCAGAATTTGATAAAGAGAAATTACAGGAAAGACTTGCTAAACTGATGGGAGGAGTAGCCGTTATTAAGGCCGGATCTGCAACTGAGACTGAGCTCAAGGAAAAGAAATTGAGACTTGAGGATGCGCTTAATGCTACAAGAGCTGCAGTAGAGGAAGGAATTGTTGCAGGAGGAGGCACTGCTTTAATTGGGACTATAAGTGCTGTAAAAGCCTTTGCAGACAAGCAGGAAGGCGATTTCAGAACAGGTGCAAAGATTGTTGAAAGAGCAATAGAAGAACCTGTAAGACAGATCGCAGAGAATGCAGGATTTGAAGGAAGCGTAGTTGTATCCAAGGTTATTGAATCAGAAGATGGAATAGGATTTGATGCAATTACAAATTCATACATCAATATGATAGAGGCAGGAATTGTTGATCCTGTAAAGGTTACAAGGTCTGCACTTCAGAATGCCGCATCGGTCGCAGGTATGCTTCTAACAACTGAAGCTGGAATTACAGAGATCAAGGAAGATGTACCTATGCCGGCTGCACCTCCAGCTGGAATGGGTGGTATGATGTAAACAACAGAATTTTCAGCATTATTAACTTCGGGATATCAAATGGTATTCCGAAGTTTTTATATATTAAAATAATAATACAAAATTAAATTATCGGTATTTTATTATGTTATAATTAATAAAACTTATAAGACAATCAGATAAGAATAGGGGTTAAAAATGAAGATTTATGAAGCAAGAAAATATGTAGTTAACAACCTTCATAAGGCTTTTACACCAAGGACAATTGCAGTTATCGGAGCAAGTCATAACAGTGACAAAGTCGGGTACAAAGTAGTTAAGGCACTTAGAGATAGCGACTTCCCCGGAGAAATCTATCCTGTTAATCCAAAGCAAGGTGAGATAGTTGGGCTTAAAGTCTATAGATCAGTAAAGGATATACCGCATGAAATTGATCTTGCATTTATAACTCTTCCTGCAAAGCTTGTATTTGATGCGATTAAAGAGTGTTCAGAAAAAAATGTCGGAATAGCGGTAGTATCATCTTCCGGTTTCAGCGAATCAGGCAATTGGGATGAGCAGAATAGAATAACCGAATTCGTTAGAGAAAAAGAACTTCCATTGATAGGTCCAAATTTAATCGGTATAGGGACACCTTATTATAATTTTAACTGTGGATTCATACCATATCTTCCAAATAAAGGAAGGGTTGCAATCATATCACAGTCCGGGTCCAACTTGCTTGCAGCACTAGGCTCATCACAGCTTAATCATTACGGCATAAGTTTTTTTGTAGGGCTTGGCAATAAAGCGGATGTTGATTTTAGCGAGATGATAGAATATGCGGACCGTGATATTAATACAGGCTGTATAGCTCTTTACATCGAAGGGCTCGATAGTCCGGAGGCATTTAAGAAAGCATGTCTTAATGCCAGCAAACCTATTGTTGCAATTAAGGTTGGAATTTCTGGCATAGGAGTCAAGGCTGCATATGCACATACAGCATCGGTTAATAATGATGGCGGAGATGTTTTTTATGACGCAATTTTTCATGAATCTGGTGTTATTAGAGTCAATACTTGGCAGGAATTTCTCGATACTTCGTTAGCTCTTGGATCAACTTCTCCGATGGTAGGAGACAATGCTGTTATTATTACTAATGGAGGAGGTGCTGGTATTTTGGCATGTGATCACTTTGAAAGAAAGGGCATGCCAATGAAGGAATTAAAGGATATTTCACCCGAACTCCCTGATAAAATGCGTAAGCATATGCCTAATTTCGGTTCTCCACTTAATCCGATAGATATTAGTGGAACGGCTACACCGGAAATGTATGCCGGAGCAATAGAAGAAGCATTTAATGATGAACATATACACGCAATAATGGTCTCAATTTGTCCAACGGCAGTAACGGATGTCGAT
>QWCK01003441.1_pt1 | contig 17324 bp, 19 predicted proteins | sample 1972571 | NCBI WGS metagenome assembly QWCK01 (sample SAMN09866710, study PRJNA288562) | Human gut metagenome isolate term2_stool, whole genome shotgun sequencing... | isolation source: gut | host: Homo sapiens | place: USA: California
CTAGGCGCTGCCGTTACCGGCAGGCTCGAGCGATCCACCTTGCATCGAAATGCGCGACGAGCAGCCGCATCAAAGGTCCATATGATCTTGCACCGAATAGGGTTTACATGGCCGCATAATCGCTTATGCGCCGGTGAGCTCTTACCTCGCCTTTCCACCCTTACCCGCGTGTGCGGGCGGTATCTCTCTGTTGCACTCTCCCTGGGGTCGCCCCCGCCGGACGTTATCCGGTATCCCGCTCTGTGGTGCACGGACTTTCCTCGTGCCGAGGCACGCGATCATCTGATTTACTTCTTTCCCAGTATACGAAAAAAGCGCCTCTGTCGCAAGCGGACGGGCGCTTTTTGGTTGTGGATTTGTCATTTTCGTTGCGTTTAGCGGATGTGGCGCGGAAAGCCGGGCGTCTCGGCGTGCACGGGCACGGCGAAAGCCTTCCGCAGTTTCTCGGCGAGCGCAACCATCGCGGGGTTCTCGGTGCCGTCGTGGGTCGCGTCGATGAGGACGAGTCCCAGGTCGAGCGCGTCCTGCGCATTGTGGTAGCGGATGTCGCCGGTGACGAAGAGGTCCGCGCCGCTCTCTCGTGCCGAATAGATGTAGTCCATGCCGCTGCCGCCGACGAGGGCCACGCGGTGCACGGGGGTCTCGGGATCGCCGTAGAGGGTCGTGTGCGGGAGTGCGAGGGCGCGTCTTACGGTATCGGCAAAGGTTTCGGCGGTGGTCTCGGGGACGGTGCCGATGCGGCCGATCTCTTCGCCCAGTGCTTGGACGTCCGTGAGTCCGAGTTTCTCTGCGAGCACGTCGTTGACGCCGCCTTCGGCTTTGTCGTAATTCGTGTGCCAGGAGAGGACGGTGATGCCGGCGATGAGCGCGCGTGCGATGAGATCGCCTTTTGCCGTCGCGCGGTCGATCGATGCAAGCGGTTCAAAAATCACGGGGTGATGGGTGACGATGAGATTGGCGCCGGCGTCGATGGCGGCGGTGAGGGTCTCTCTCGTGAGATCGAGGGTCACGAGGATGCCCGTCGTTTCGTCGTCGAGGGAGCCGAGCATAAGGCCCGAGCGGTCCCACTCCTCTTGGATGGCGAGCGGTGCAATGGTATCGAGATAGGTAAATACATCACGGTGTTTCACACACTTCCTCCATTTCTTCAATCCATGTAAGTCTCTTGTGTACTTCGGCGCGTCTTGCGGCGGGGAGATCGGCTTCGAGGACTTGCTCGAACATGCGCTTCTCCTGTGCGAGAAAACGCAAAAAAACCGCGCTCTTTTCTCGGGGCAGGAATTTCCCGTAGAGCGCTTCGCGTTCGGTAAAGGTCTCCGTGCCGCGCACGACTTCCAGGATCGGATAGAATTTGCCGTCTTCTTCGATCATCGTTTCGTCGGCAATGCGGTAGCCCATGCGTCCGAGCGCCGGTCTTAATTTCTCGACGCCGACGTGCGGGCACAGGATGAGTTTCTGAAGATGCGGGAGGGTCGCCGCGGCGAGAATACCCTCGATGGTCACCGCACCCATGCCGGCGATGACGACGGTGTCGATCGGCTCTTCCTCGAGTCCCGTGAGTCCGTCGGTCACGACGGGCACAATGTTCTCCGCGGGATTCTCCGCGAGTGCGGCCTCGAGTTTCGCAAGGCTATCGGCACTCACATCGGTCGCATAGACGCGTTTCACGCGATCCGCGACGGCAAGCGCCAAGAGTCCGTGATCCGTGCCGACGTCCGCGACCGTTGCGCCGTCGGGAATGCGACGCGCGATTTCTCCAAGTCTGGCCTTGAGCATCAGTCGAGAAAATCCCGGAGTTTCGACGAGCGGGACGGATGTTTGAGTTTGCGTAAAGCTTTGGCCTCGATCTGACGAATGCGCTCGCGCGTGACGTCAAACTCGCGTCCGACTTCTTCGAGCGTGCGCGGCGTGCCGTCCACAAGTCCAAAACGGAGCTCGAGGACTTTGCGTTCGCGATAGGTAAGCGTCGAGAGAATCTCGTCGAGTTGCTCGCGTAACATCGTAAAATCTGCGGCTTCGTCGGGGGCGACGGCGGTGTCGTCCTCGATAAAATCGCCGAGATGACTGTCTTCTTCTTCGCCGATCGGGGTCTCGAGGCTGATGGGTTCCTGCGCGATCTTCCTGACATCCTGCACTTTTTCGATGTCGATGCCCATGGCCTCCGCGATCTCTTCATCGGTCGGTTCGCGCCCGAGTTCCTGAATGAGCTGGCGTTGTACGCGCACGAGTTTGTTGATCGTCTCCACCATATGGACGGGGATGCGGATCGTCCGTGCCTGGTCGGCGATGGCGCGCGTGATGGCCTGACGGATCCACCAGGTCGCATAGGTCGAGAACTTGAATCCGCGCGTGTAGTCGAATTTCTCCACGGCTTTCATGAGGCCCATATTGCCCTCTTGAATGAGGTCGAGAAAATGCATCCCGCGTCCGACGTAGCGCTTGGCAATCGACACGACGAGTCTCAGATTCGCCTCGGCGAGTTTGCGCTTGGCTGCCATATCGCCCGCTTCCATGCGTTTCGCGAGTTCGACTTCTTCCTCCGCCGTGAGAAGGGAAATCCTCCCGATCTCCTTGAGATACATCTTGACGGGGTCGTCGACATTCACGTCTTTGGTGTCCGTGAACGTGGGCGTGGTGTCCTTCTCGACGATTTTTTCGTCGGGAATCTCGTCCACGTCCTCGTCGCTCTCGAGGTCTTCGTCCTCGTCGTCTTCATCGGCTTCGGAGGCTTTGGCCTCGGCCTCGGCGCTACCGATGAGTTCGTAGAGTTCGTCGATGTCCTCTTTTTCGAGCTCGTCAAAAAAAGGCATCTCCTCCACTTCTTCCATCGTGAGCGGCTCGGAGCCTTCTTTGGCAAGCTTCATGATCTCTTCCATAAATTGTGCTTTATTGGCTTCGTAAAGCTCTTTTTGTTGATCTTTCATCCCATGTCCCCTTTATCGCATCAGCTTTTTATCCATCAATCGTTTTTTCTCCAAGAGTTCCTTGAGTAAACGCTTTTTATCTTCTTCATCCGTGTCGAGCGTCGCAAGCTCGGCGATGCTCTTTTCAATTTCTTCGCGTTCGCGTCTGAGCGTCCGCAGTTCCATGCGTTTGAAAATTTCTTCGAGGCCTTTGTCGCTTACCTCTTCTTCTTTTGTGCGAATCCGATCCCAGAGCGGGGCCAGTTCGCCGTGAATCCGTATGAGTTCCTCCACGGGGATGTCTTCGGCCCGTGCGCGCACGATGAGTGCGAAGAGCTCCTGGCCTTCGTCCGAGAGTGTCGCCGCGACGGACTCGAGTTCTTCGGCGTGTCCGCGCCACGCGTAATAGAGGATGTCCTCCTCGAGAAAATCCGTCGTACGCGCTTGGGTGCGTTTGACCGGCGCGGGTTTTGCCGGTGCCGCCGTGACTTCGCCGCGCAGTTCGCGCCTTAAGGCCTCGGCGTCGATTCCCATCTCCAGGCTCACGCGTCTTATGTATTCGTCGCGTATGAGCGTGCGGTCGATGGACGCGAGGATCTTCTTTGCCCGCTCGATATAGCGGATGCGTCCCTCGGTGGTCTTAAAATCGAGCCCTTCCCTGGCTCTCGAGAGGCGAAATTCGACGGGCGGCATGCCGGCCTTGAGCGCGTCGCGATAGGCGTCCACGCCGTAGGTCGAGATGTATTCGTCGGGGTCCATCCCGTCCGCGAGGACGACGATCTTCGGTTCCACGCCCTGGGTCTTAAAGACTTCGGCACTTCTGAGCGCCGCCTTGAGGCCCGCGGTGTCGCCGTCGTAATTGACATAGACGGGCACGCCGAGTTTTGCAATGCGCGCGGCCTGTCTCTCGGTGAGCGAAGTCCCGAGGCTCGCCACGGCGCATTCGATGCCCGACGCATAGAGTCTCAAGGTGTCCATATAGCCTTCGACGAGGATTACCATGCCCTCCGAGCGCGCGACATTGCCGAGCGCGTAGAGTTCGTTCCCCTTGTGAAAGACGATGGACTCGGGCGAGTTCATGTATTTTGCCATATCGTCTCCGAGCGTGCGTCCGCCAAAGCCGATCACGCGGCCTCTCTTGTCCACGATCGGAAACATCAGTCGATTGCGAAAACGGTCGTAATAGCCGCCGTTTCTGTTCTTAAGAATAAGTCCTAATTCCTCGAGCTCCGCCGTCGTGACGTTTTTCGCAGTCATCGCGGTGAGGAGGTCGTCCCACGAGTCCTTGGCGTAGCCGAGTCCGAAGCGTTTCACCATCTCGGGCGAGAGATTGCGTCCGCCGAGATAGGAAAGCGCCGTCGGGGAAGCTTTGAGATTCAAAAAATAGTGCTTGGCGACCGTGCGCAGGACGCGATAGAGTCTCTTCTTGCGCTCGGCGTCGGGGTCCGCACGGAGTTCCAAGGGGATCCCCGCGCGTTCCGCCAAAAATTCAATGGCTTCGGGATAGTTCAGGTGCCGGGTCTTCATGACGAAGCCGATCGCGTCGCCGCCTTCCCCGCAGCCGAAACATTTGTAGATCATTTTCTCGGGATTCACGGAAAAACTCGGGGTTTTCTCCGAGTGAAACGGACAAAGCCCCCAGTAGTTCTGTCCGGAGCGCTTCAGAGGCACGTATTCGCCGACGAGACCCACGATGTCCGTGGCATCCTTGATCTCTTGGATTTTCTCTTCGGGAATACGCATAAATCCTCCTTATTCACCCCATTCGTCGGGGATAAACAGTTCCTTAAATTTGCCGGTGACATACCCGTCCGTCATGCCTGCGAGATAATCGGTAACGATCTGCGCTTTGGTACGGTAACGGGTATAGGGGTTCTTCTTGTTGTAGAGTTTGCGATGGTCCTCCGGCAGACGATCGAGATCCTCTCGGTAATAGTGATAGAGCGTCTCGAGGATAAATTCCGCCTTGGGGGCACTCGTCCGCACACTCTTGTTCTCATAGACTTCGTCAAAGAGAAAACGTCTTAAGCCCATCATCGCCTCATAGACTTCGGTCGACATCGCGATCTCGGGTTTGTCCATGCTCGTAAAGATGGCGTCTTTGATGAGACAATCGACTCTCTCGCCGTGTGAATGTCCGAGAATGTCCGTAAAGGCACGCGGAATCTCCTCTTCGCGCAAAATCCCCGCGCGGATCGAGTCGTCGATATCGTGATTGACATAGGCGATGCGATCGGCAAGTTTGATGACGCGCCCTTCGAGCGTGGCCGCCTGTCTCGCGCCCGTGTGATTCAGAATGCCGTCTTTGACTTCCTTGGTGAGATTCATCCCGTAGAGATTGCCGTGTGGTTCCAGGAATTCGACCACGGCAAGGGATTGCTCATAATGCCGAAAACCTTCGGGCGAAACGCGATCGAGGACTTCCTCGCCGATGTGTCCGAACGGCGTGTGTCCGAGATCGTGACCGAGTGCGATCGCCTCGATGAGGTCTTCGTTGAGGCGCAGGGCTCTGCCGATCGTCCGTGCGATCTGTGCGACCTCGAGCGTATGCGTCAGACGCGTCCGATAGTGATCTTTGCGCGGCGCGATGTAGACTTGCGTCTTGTGTTTGAGTCTGCGAAAGGCTTTGGAATGCAGGATTCTGTCGCGATCCCTTTCAAATACGGTCCGGATCTCGCAGGGATCCTCCGCCTCCTCCCGGCCGGCGGAATCCACAGCGCAAAAAGCATAGGGTGACAGTCTTTCTTTTTCCCACGTTTCTTTTTGTTGTCGAATATTCATCTTGATCCCCCTTTTTCGCGAATACTCTTCTCGGCTTTTTCTATACCCAATTCGCCTCGCGTTTATGCACTACAGTCCGAAGACGACGCCGAGGACGCCGCCCGCGATCAAAAAGACGATCGGGTGGATCTTGTTCCATTTTTGGATCAGGATGAAGAAGAGCGCGAAGAGGACGATGGGCAGGACGCGAAAGAGCGACGCCGGTTCGCCGGTCGCCTCATACGCGGGTACGTCGAGGAGCGTGATCACGAGGACCGACTGCACGGCGGCGAGGATGAGTCCCGTGGCCGCGGGGCGCAGGTGAAAGAACATGGATTTCACGAGTTTGCTCTCCTGAAAGGCCTCCATCATATGCGCGATGATGAGGACGATGACGACGCTCGGAAAGACGAGCGCCAACGTCGCCGCAATTCCGCCGGGAATGCCGTACGCACGCGCGCCGACCATGGTGGACATATTGACCCCGATGGGGCCGGGCGTCGATTCACTCACTGCGATCATATCCGCGAGATCCGCCGCGGTGAACCAGCCCGTCGCTTCGCCGAGTTTCGCGAGGAAAGGCAGGGTCGCGAGCCCTCCGCCGACGGAGAAGAGGCCCACTTTCATAAACTCATAGATCATTCGAAGCATGATCGACCCTCCTTACGATTCCCAGGACCATCGCCGCGACGACGACCCAGAGCGGCGACAGACCGAGAAATGCCGTCGCGACATAACTCAGTGCAAATACCGCGAGCGTCACCATATCCACGACGCTTTTTTTGGCGAGTTTCCACACGCTCGAGAGCACGAGCGCACAGACTGCGACGCGTACGCCGGCAAAGACATGCGTGACCCACGCGAGATGCGCGATCTCCGAGAGGAGATGGACGATCGCCGTGATGATGATGACCGACGGCGAAATGACGCCGAGTGTCGCCATGATGCCGCCCAATATCCCCGCTTTTTTATAGCCGACAAAAGTCGCCGTGTTGACGGAGATGACGCCGGGCGTCGATTGTCCGATCGCGTAGTAGTTCATGAGTTCTTCGAGCGTGACCCAATGATATTTGTTTACGATTTCGCGTTCCAGGAGCGGGAGCATCGCATAGCCGCCGCCGAATGTGAACGCGCCGATTTTGAAAAAAACCGTATAGAGTTGGAGCAACAAATTTCTCTCTCCCTTCTTCCGTTTCGTGGCCATTCGTTTCGATTCGTTTTTCTCGTCCCATACATTCTACCCCAATCGCGCCTTCGTGCAACTTGGGCCGCGCGTCCGACTCGATACAATCAAAAAGCCGCCCGATTGGGGGCGGCGTTTTTCTTAGGCTTCGAGCCGATTCATAATCATGACCGCGGTCTCTTCGATATTCTTGTCGGAGACGTCAATGACATACGCGCCGAGTTGGTCCATCACGCCGCGCGCGTAGTCGAGCTCCTCGCGGATCCGATCGAGATCGGCGTAAGAGGAATTCTCGGTCGTAAGTCCCATCTCTCGCAAACGCTCCATGCGGATGTCGTTGAGATTCTTGGGATTGATGATGAGTCCGAAAATCTTCTCCTTGTCCTTCTCAAAGATTTCCTTGGGCAGCGGGATCTCCGGCACGAGCGGGAGATTCGCGACTTTGAGACTGTAGTTTGCGAGGAACATCGCCGTCGGGGTCTTGCTCGTGCGCGACACGCCGACGAGGACGACATCGGCTTTGGGAATCCCGCGGGGATCCTTGCCGTCGTCATAGCGCACCGCAAACTCGATCGCCTCGATGCGGCGAAAATAATTCTCGTCGCGACGGCGGAAGAACGGATCGTGACAGTCGATCGGCGCCACCTGGATCGCGTCTTCGATGCCCTCGGTGACATAGCCCGTGACATCGAGGACTTTTCTCGGGGCGGCGGCTCTCAAAGCGTATTCGCGGATGCGCTTGCCGATGAGGGTCATAAAGACGATCGCGTCTTCCGGCATTTCTCGGACGGCACGATCGACGCTCTCCTCACTGCGCACAAAACGGTGCACCCGTATGCGATAGGTCTCCGTCGGGAACTGTTTCATCACCGCTTCGGTGACGCGCACACCGCTGTCTCCGAGTCCGTCGGTGAGCACATGCATCTCTCTCATCGACGATCACTCCTTTGGATTTCCGCCGGGTCGAAGATGCGTGCGACGGGTCCGTAGAGCGCCGCCACAAGGCCGAGACGCGCGTTTTTCATCGTCTCGTCTTCCGTTAAGATCATCGTGTCGTCGAGATATCGGTCGATCGCGGGTGCGAGGTTCAAAAAGCCCGCGAGAGTCGCTTCGTAGTTTTTCGCGTCGGTCGCTTTCGCAAGGCCCGAGATTTCGTCTTTGCGTGCGAGAAGCGCTTCTTCGCTCTCGTTTTCCGCGTCAAAATCGGCAAAAGGAAGTCCTTCGCGATAGAAATTCTTGAGGCGTCCGAGGACGGTGAAGGCGACATCGTAGTTCTCATCCGCAAGCACCTTGCGTACGAGTGCGAGGCGTTTATACACATCGGGGACGCTGTCGTCCGATGCCGCCAGTACGCTTGCCGCCACGTCTTTCTCATAGCCTTCGTTCTCGAGCATGGTCGTGAGTCTGCCGCGGAGGAACGCGAGGATTTCGTCTTTGACGGTGCCTTCCACCGCAAGATCGTTCTCCGTGCGATAGATCGCGAGCGCCTCGTCGACGGTCTTCCCAATCGAGAGGGAGAGGCCCGCGCCTTCGAGAATCCGGAGAATCCCGATTGCGTTGCGACGAAGTCCGAACGGATCGAGCGAGCCCGTTGCGCGCACGCCCGCCGCCATGAATCCGACGAGACTGTCGAATTTGTCCGCGAGACTTAAGAGCATGCCGGCTTCCGACTGAGGCAGTGCGCTCTTGGCACCGCGCGGGAGATATTGTTCACCGATGGCGCGCGAGACGAGATCGTCCTCGCCCGAGAGGCGCGCATAATGTCCGCCCATCGTGCCCTCGAGTTCCGTAAATTCCGTCACCATATGCGTGGTGAGATCGGCTTTGGAAAGTTCGGCGGCACGCACGGCAGCGGAACGGGTCTTCTCGTCGACGCCGAGATCCTCCGCGATCTTCGCGACGAGTTTCATGACGCGCTCGGATTTTTTCTTCATCGAGCCGAGTTTCTCGTGGAAGACGAGCGACTCGAGCCTCTCGACTTTCTCCGCAAGCGGCGTCTTGAGATCCTCCTCGTAGAAGAATTTCGCATCCGAGAGACGCGCCGCAAGGACTTTCTCATTGCCCTTGGCAACGATGTCGAGCCCCTTGGAACCGCCGTTGCGCACGGTGATAAAATACGGCAACAGTGCGCCGTCTTTGTCAAAAACGGGGAAATATCTCTGATGATCTTTCATCGGCGTCGTCACGACTTCGACGGGGAGCGCGAGATATTCGGGACGAATCTTCCCGATCAGCGGCGTCGGATATTCGACGATGTGCACGATCTCATCGAGGAGATCCGCATCTTCGTCCGGCACCCCGCCCACTTCGGCGGCGAGTTTTCCGATGCCCTCCGTGATCATCGCTTCGCGGCGCGCTTCCGAGAGCACGACCCCGACGGACGCGAGCACGTCCTCGTAGGCGTCGACCGATGCGACTTCCACGGGTTTCGTCTCAAAACGTAGACCTTTCGTCACGCGACCGACCGCGATGTCCTCGAGTTCAAACGGCAAAATCTCGCTATCGAGGAGCGACACGATCCAGCGAATCGGCCTTGCAAAACGGAGATTCTTCCCGCCCCAACGCATGGACTTGGGAAAGACCATCGAGCGGATGCGTTCCGGCACTTCGCGCGCGAGAATCGTCCGCACGTCCTCGCCTTCGGTGAATTTTTCGAGAAAGACGTATTCCACGCCTTTGGATTCTTTGTAAAAGACATCACTGACGTCCGCACCCTGTCCGCGCAGGAATCCTTCGAGTGCACGGGTCGGCGCACCGTCCTTGTATGCGGCGGCTTTCTTCGGTCCGCGCACTTCGTCTTTGCGATCTTCGGCGCGATCCGCGAGCTCTTCGATCCGCACGGCAAAACGGCGCGGCGTCACGTCGATCCGGATGTCGCCGTGGGCAAGACGCGCTTCGTCAAGGAGTTTTTCCATTTTCTCCCTGAGATCTTTCTTGGCGTTCTTCACATATGCGGCAGGAAATTCCTCCATGCCGATTTCCAAGAGATACTTATGCATGGGCTTCTCCTTCCCCTTCGGTCTTCGTGAGATAGAGTTTCGCACAGCCGCGTGCCAAATCGCGAACACGCGCGATGAAATGCGCACGCTCGGATACACTGATCGCACCGCGCGCATCGAGCACATTGAAGGTATGCGAGCATTTCAAAATATAATCGTAGGCCGGTAAGACGAGTCCGATCTCGAGGAGTCTCGCCGCCTCGCGCTCATAGGTGTCGAAGAGGCCTTTTAACATCTCGGCGTCCGCTTTCTCGAACGAATAGACGGAGTGCTCGTATTCCCCGAGCCCGAAGATGTCCATATAGCGCACGTTCTCATTCCACATGACATCGTGCACATCGTCCACATCCTGGAGATACATCGCGATGCGCTCCATGCCGTAAGTGAGCTCCGCGCTCTCGAGATCCAAGGCAATTCCGCCCACCTGTTGGAAATACGTAAACTGCGTGATCTCCATGCCGTCAAGCCACACTTCCCAGCCGAGACCCCACGCGCCGAGTGTCGGCGCCTCCCAGTTGTCCTCGACAAAACGGATGTCGTGCACCGAGGGATCAATGCCGAGCGTCACGAGACTGCCGAGATATTTTTCCTGCACATCCGCAGGCGACGGTTTTAAGATGACCTGGAATTGATGGTGTTGATAGAGTCGGTTCGGGTTCTCCCCGTAACGACCGTCCGCCGGTCTCCTCGACGGTTCCATATAGGCGACGCGCCACGGTTTTTTTCCCAGCGCGCGCAAAAAAGTATGCGGACTCATCGTGCCCGCGCCCTTTTCGACATCGTACGCCTCGAGTAAGAGACAGTTTTCTTTCCCCCAATACTCCATGAGTTTGAGGTACATATCTTGAAAGTACATACCGTTCCCCTTTCCTTTTTCTTCCTAAATCCCTATTTTATCACAAGCGGAAGCGAAAATCGACGACCCGCGCGAGAAATTCGCGATCGGGCGCAATCGGACATCCTTTTCCAAAAAATCCGCTCGCATTCTCGGCGTTTTGAAAAAACGACTCCCGGCGAAGATCATCCCATGGGCCAATCGATCCGCGCAGAAACGAGCGCACCGGCCAATCGATCCGCACGGAAAGAATTGAATTGTACAAACGCATGATCACGAAGGTCATCGAAATAGTCATTTGCGTCAGCACGAAGGTCATCGAAATGTACAATCGACCGAAGGCGCGTTTGCCGGAATGGTGCCGTGCCAAGGCAAAACTTTTTTCGCACGGCGCGGCTTTTTCCGTTTTCGGACAAGAAAAAAGACCGACGGGGTCGGTCAGAAAACGCCTCGCGATTCGAGCAGTCCCAAAGTCGCGAGTCTCCCGAGTCCGAGATGGACGTCGAGACTCCGCAGGAGGATGTGTAAGAATTTTTGCTCCGATACTTTACCGAGGGCCGGGAGCGACGCCATGGGCGCGGTGTGCAGGAGAAAAAAGAGTCGATACTCTTCTCTCGTGAGCGTCATCGCGTCGTGTCCGCAGTTTTCGCAGAGGATGCCGCCCGCCTCGACGCTGTAATGGAGTTCGCGGATCTTCGTGTTCCCGCACGCGACACAGCCCGCCACGCTCGCGGAGAATCCCAGGAGCCGCAAGAGTCGCAGGCCGAACGCGACGAGGACGGTCGAGACGGGGACTGTCATAAGCGCCTCGAGCGATTCGTCGAGGAGATGAAAGATCCGCGCGTCGGGATTGTGTTCCTCGGTCGCGCGATCGACGAGTTCCATGAGAAACGAGCCCGCGAGACTCTTGGTGTAATCCCGTTCGAGCCCGTAATGTTTCTCGACTTCGCCGTCTTGGATATAAAAAAAAGTCTTGCCTTCGCGCAGTTCATAGCGATTCCGCGTAAAGGGTTGCGTGAGGGCGACGTTCTTCGCGCCGCGTTTTAAGACGCCCTGCGCGAGCACGGCGATTTTTCCCGCGTCCTCGGTGTAGACCCGCAAAAGACGCGAGTGTTCCTTATATGCTTGTTCCCACAGGACGATTCCGCGCGTCTCCACCCTTTTCCCTTCTTTCTCGGCAAAACTTTTTTGTATGGTTTTTTTCTAAAATTTTTCCAAAATCGCGGCTATTTATAGCCGAATTTCTTGACTTTGGCCTCGTTCTTGCGCCAATTCTCAGCGATTTTCACGTGAATCTCGAGATAGATCTTGCTCCCCAAGAGCCGTTCGATATCGTGTCGCGCCTCGGTCGAGATGATCTTGATCATCGAACCGCCTTTGCCGATGACGATCGGTTTGTGCGATTTTTTCTCGACATAGAGCGTCACGAAGACGTCGACGAGTTCTTTCCCCTCGCGTTTGGCCACGCGTTCGGTCTCGACGAGAATGCCGTGCGGAATCTCCTCCGAGAGGTGCAGAAGCGCCTTCTCGCGCACGATCTCCGAGATGATGAGCCGTTCGGGCTGGTCGGTGATCATGTCGTCGGGAAAATACTTGGGTCCCTCGGGCAAGAGTTCCACAATCGCGTCGATGAGGGATTGAATGTTCTCGGCGTTGAGAGCACTGATGGGGACAATCCGCTCAAAGCCCAGCGCACGATAGCGCTCCGTGATTCCCTGAAGTGCCTCCTCGCTCATAAGATCCGTCTTATTGATGACGAGGATCTTGGGCGTCTCGATGGGCGCAAGCGTCTCGAGAATGTAGCGGTCGAGCCTCCCGATCTCCTCGGATTCGTCCACGAGAAAAAGGATCGCGTCGACGTCTTCGAGCGCGGTCCGGCTCATCTTTAACATCGCTTCGCCGAGGGCGTTCTTCGGCGTCTGGATCCCGGGCGTATCGAGAAAGACAATCTGATAGTCCTCGCCCGTGTAGACGAGTTGAATCTTCGTGCGCGTGGTCTGCGGTTTGTCCGAGATGATCGAGACTTTTTCGCCGATGATTTGATTTAAGAGCGTGGATTTCCCGACATTGGGTCGTCCGACGACGCTCACAAAACCAGATCTAAACATCGAGATCCTCCGGGCCGAACGAATACGGCAGAATCTCGTTGAGCGTGTGGAGTCTGAAATCTGAACGGTCGTTCACGATCGCGATCACGGTGTCCTCGTCCGCAAATTCGCGGAGCATCTGTCGGCAGACGCCACAGGGATAGGTATAGTCCGCGTCGCCCGTGACGGCGAGGATGCGAACGCGTCTTGCGCCTTCGTACGCCATCTTGAGCATCGCGACCTGTTCCGCACAACGCGTGACGCCGTAACTTGCGTTCTCGATATTGGCGCCCGTAAAGATCTCCCCGTCTTCGGTCTCGAGGGCCGCGCCCACGTGAAAATGCGAATACGGGATATAGGCGTGCGTCTTCGCCTCGAGCGCGCGTTCCGCCAGCGTGTCGATGCGTTTTCGGAGAGCCAGCGTCTCCTTCTCACGCTCACGCATAACGGCTTTCGATTCGTCGTCCATATGGTCATAGCCCAGGAGATGAAAGAGCGAATGGATTGCAAGATAGCGGATCTCCTCATCGAGACCGTGTCCGATCTCCCGCGCCTGTTCTGCCGCGCGATCGGTCGAGATCACGATGTCGCCGAGCAAATAGATGTCCGGCGCCTCCTCGTCCGCGGGGAACGAGAGCACGTCCGTCTCCTCGTCCTTGTCGCGGTAGTCGCGATTTAAGGTCCGGATCTCCTCGGGCGTCACGAACGAGAGCGAAATCTCGACGTTCTCGGGCTCCATCACACCCTCTACAAATAGTCCCGTTCTGAGATCCGCCGCAATCTCGCGGATGAGATCCTCGCTCGGGGTAAACTCATTTCGAATGTCCACGGAGAGCTGCATTCTCTTCCTCCTTCGTCTTTTCTTCCCGCGCCGCTTTGGCCTCGGCCGCTTCATCGGCCTTGGCATAGGCGTCGATGATCTTCTGCACCAGCGGATGACGCACCACGTCTTTCGTCGTAAACTCGGCAAAACCGATCCCGTCCACGCCTTTTAGCACGTGCTTGGCGTGGATGAGCCCCGATTTCTTGCCGCGCGGCAAATCGATCTGCGTGATATCGCCCGTGATGATCGCCTTGGAACCGTAGCCCAGGCGCGTCAAGAACATCTTCATCTGCTCGTTCGACGTGTTCTGCGCTTCGTCGAGGATGACATAGGCGTTGTCGAGCGTGCGTCCGCGCATATACGCGAGCGGCGCCACTTCGATAAGCCCCTTCTCTTTGAGTCGATCGTACGCGTCAAACCCCAGAATATCGAAGAGCGCGTCGTAGAGCGGCCTCAGATACGGATCGATCTTCTCCTGGAGATCCCCGGGCAAAAATCCGAGACTCTCGCCCGCTTCCACCGCCGGACGCGTGAGAATGATGCGCTCGACTTCGTTTTTCTTAAAAGCGGAAATCGCCATCGCCATGGCGAGATAGGTCTTCCCCGTGCCCGCCGGACCGACGCCGAAGACGATATCGCGACTGCGGATGAGATCCACATAGGCCTTCTGCCCCAGCGTCTTCGGTTTGATCGCTTTGCCGCGCACCGTGACCGTGACGACGTCGTTTAGGATCTTCCGGATATCTTCCTCGTGGCCCTCTTTCACCATCATGATGATCTGGCGCACCGCGATATCATCGAGCGGGCCGTCCGCGAGCCGCTCCTTCATCTTCTCAATCGTGCGCTCGGCGAGATCGAGTAAAAGTTCCTCGCCGCGCAAAAGAATGCCGCCCTCGTCGAGTTTGATCCCGACATTGAGTTCCGTCGACACGATCTCCATATTCCGATCCAATTCGCCAAAGAGTTGGCGAACTTGTTCCATGCTCTCTACTGTGAGTACCCTCTTTGCCATAATCCTCCTTCTAAAACCGCGCTAAAACGCGCCTTATCCGCGCTAAAACATCCGCGATTCGCGCATCGAAACGGGTTCGTCGATGATCTCGCGATAGAGAATCGCCTTGCGTGCGAATGAAACTCGGGGATGCGCTTTCTTCTCTTTTTTCGCGTAGGCATCCTTCGCGGCGGCTTCATCCTGCGCAATCGGCGCATACTCGATCCGATGCTCGTCCCGGAGTCGCTCCGGTTTCATAAAATCGCGCGGCTGATCGCCGAGATGCTCGACTTTCATGTCCTCGGCGCGATCTCTCAAGCGCTCCGCCTTCATGTCGAAATTTGACTTGCCCTGTCTGCTCCTCTCGAGTTCTTCGCGCAGGGTCATGGGCGCCGCGGGTTTTTGTTTCTTCGCGGCCTTCTTCTTCGCGGCCTTCTTCTCATGTTTCTTCCGCGCCTTGGCGAGATCCTCGGTCTCGAGCCAATGCTCAAGCGAAGAAGGCGCATGCGGTTTCGGCTGCACCTTTTTCGTCGAGACTTCCGTTTTTTGCTCCTGTTTGTTCTTTTTTCCTGCAATACTGCTAATCACCCAGAAGATCAGATAGGTGATGATAATCGCTCTCACTGTTTTTCTTCTTTGGCGATGGACGTACGCATATCGGTATCGGCTTGGACATTTCTCATGCGATAGTAATCCATGACACCGAGATTGCCTTCTTCAAAGGCTTTTGCCATCGCACGGGGGACCTCCGCCTCCGCTTCGACGACTTTGGCACGCATTTCCTGAACGCGCGCAATCATCTCCTGCTCGCTGGCAACCGCCATGGCGCGACGCTCCTCGGCTTTTGCCTGCGCGATGCGCTTGTCGGCTTCCGCCTGTTCGGTCTGGAGATTGGCGCCGATATTGCGTCCGACGTCGACATCCGCGATGTCGATCGAGAGGATCTCAAACGCCGTGCCGCTGTCGAGCCCCTTCTCGAGGACGACTTGCGAAATGGAATCCGGATTCTCGAGGACTTGCTTGTGCGATTCCGCACTGCCGACCGTGGTGACGATGCCTTCGCCGACGCGGGCGATGATCGTCTCCTCGCCTGCACCGCCGACGAGTCTGTCGATGTTCGCACGCACGGTGACTTTCGCCTTCGCGATGACTTCGATGCCGTTCTTCGCAACCGCCGCAATCGCCGGCGTCTCGATGACTTTGGGATTGACGGATACCTGGACCGCCTCGAGGACATTGCGCCCTGCGAGATCGATCGCCGCCGCCCGTTCAAACTCGAGCGGAATCTCGGCGCGTTGAGCCGCGATCAGCGCATCGACAAGCGCGTTGACATTGCCGCCCGCAAGATAGTGCGCCTCGAGCTCATTGACATTGACATCGAGCCCCGCTTTGGTCGCCTTGATAAGCGGATTGATGATGCGACTCGGAACGACACGTCTTAGACGCATGCCGATGAGATTGCCGAGTTTGATCTTGACCCCGCTGAAAAACGCGGTGATCCACAGACCGATCGGCACCATGGTAAAAAAGATCGATAGTAGTACGATGACGAGCACGATGATAAGCGTCGTCGAAACGATATGTGGCATTATGCTTTCCTCCTAACAAAAATTTGATTTCCCTCCACGCGCACGATCTCCACTTCCTCGTCCTGCGCGATATAGGTTCCCTGTGCCGAAGCGGAATAGCGTTCCTCCCCGACCTCAATCGTTCCCGCCGGACGAAGCGGTGTCACCGTCCGTGCGATCTCTCCGACGAGCGCCGATTTCGAAGACGAGGCCGTGTAGCCACGCTTCGACGTGAGCTCCGTCGTCAGAGCATATTGCGAAAAAATCGTCTCTCGCCCCTTAAGGACAAAAATCACCACCGCAATCCCCGATGCGAGAAGCGAAACCGAGAGGATCATGGACGCCGCCGTGCGATTCGGTGCGGCCAAAGCCCCCGACGCGAGAATGAGACCGATCCCCGCGATCCCCGGCAGTCCGAACCCCGGGATGAGAAGTTCCACCACGAGTAGGAACACGCCCGCAACAAAGAAAAGAATCGTCCGTACCTCGAGCGCGTTTTCGAAATGCGCGGTCAAGAAATACAGCGCGAAGAAAATCACGGCCGTGTAGCGCGAAACGCTCTGCCGCGGAAAAAAGACCGTGACCACGAGCGACATGAGCGCACAGGTAAGACACAGTGCGAGAAGCACCGTCAGGAATGTGATATCCATAGCGTTCCCTCCTTAGTATGAGTATACCCTAATTGTACGATGCCGAAAAGCACGAAAACCCCACCGTACACGAAAAAAGCGCGTCCGTATCCGCGCGAAGACCTCGGTGCGAAACGTTTTACTTCCCCCTGATTTCGATTTCATCTCCCCTTCCTCTCGGCACCAAAAAAGCATCTACAATAGATGCTTTTTATTGGATTTCCATGCGAGCAACGCATTTATAAATCCGATTCTAAGAAACGTTCATAAACTCTATCCAAACGATTGTTATCAATATCGAGGATATATACATATCTGTAATCTTCCGATAGATAGTACTTAAACGGTCGGAAAGGATTATGCGCGATAAAATCTGCAAGATAGATATGCTCGGTCTCTTCCAGAGCGTGAATAATAAAGATCTCCTGCAGTTTTCTGATTTGATCCAAATCAAATGATTATCTCAAAAAATCCCCAGTTTACGGGCATTTCCGCAAGACAGCAGCTTGAATTTACTACCCATTTACTACTTACGGATTGAGCCTT
>QWCK01003451.1_pt1 | contig 17292 bp, 14 predicted proteins | sample 1972571 | NCBI WGS metagenome assembly QWCK01 (sample SAMN09866710, study PRJNA288562) | Human gut metagenome isolate term2_stool, whole genome shotgun sequencing... | isolation source: gut | host: Homo sapiens | place: USA: California
AAGACGTCGATTCCTAAACTTGCCGCCTTTCGAGCGGATAGATGTGTAAGTTTTGCCATAACACTACCTCCTTATAATCGATACGGTATTCTGTACCACAAATAAATTAAGGATGCCGTCGATAATTAAGTTCATACCCATTAACATCACAATGGCGCTCCGTCCTTCGTAAGGTTTTAAAAATAGCATGCCGCCGATTAAAGCGACAAGAAGCGCACAGATTAAAATCATGCGCCAGCGCCTGACACCGATCTTTCTCGCATCAAGGGCCGTCTGAATTCTTAAGAGGGCATCGATCAACATAAAAAGTCCCATACAGACGACGATAAGATCCAAGAATTTCGTCGTTCGGAAAAGCATGACGATACCTAAAAGGCCCGATAAAATGCCCATGGCGAAATCAAATTGAAAGGCCAATTGCAGCAAATCTCTCGAGAAGTAACTGTAGAGCTTTACAGCGCCGAAGAAAAGTAAAAATACTCCTCCGATTTTACAAAACGCCTCGGCAGTCATGGTCGGTTTAAGTAGAAATAAAGCGCCGAGGGCAATCAGACCGACGGAAAAAGCAGAGTATATTTTCTTCACTCGAATTAATCGTTCCATTTCTTCACCTCACTTGAGTAAAGTGTATCTCTCTTTCAGCTTTTTTCGTACAGTCAAAAAGGGCAAAGTGTCTGAAATTCGAACACTTTGCCCTTTTTGTCTGATAAAGTTTAGTTTTTCATATGACCTTGAATGTATGCCTCGATCATAGGACCGACGGTAGCGTAAAAGGAATTTTCGATGGTCTCCATTAAATCTTCTTGAGAACCTTCCATTTTTCCCTCCACCCAGCGAAGGGTGGCCGCCAAAACGGCATCAGTATAAAAGTAGGTGATGTATTTCTTTCCCTTCGCGGAAAGTTTCATTCCCTCACATTCTTCTTCTACGAAGCGGCCGATAAAGGAGCTCACGGCGGATTCTACATAGCTTATAATGATCCGGCGGCTTTTAGAGCGGTAGAGGTGAACGATGGCCTCCCGATGATCCATAAGAAACTCAACGGTTCGCAGATACTCCTCGCCGAAATTACTCTCTGCCCGGCTCTCTTCTCGAAACTTGACGGATTCCCGTTCAAAGGCGCTCTCCAAAAGATCGTGGATATCTTCGAAGTGGTAGTAAAACGTGTTGCGATTAATCTCCGCTCCCTCGATAATTTCTTTCACGGTGATCTTATCGAAGGATTTTTCCTTTAACAATTCCATAAACACATCGATCATGGCCTCTTGCGTGTGCTTACTCAATCGCTCACCTCCTCCTTATTATCGACTTTCGCTTACGGCCGCTCCTACTTTCGGTACCAATTGTTTTTTACGGGAAAGAAGACCTTCCGCCATAAATTTATCGTCCTCGATTTTTGTTCCGAATTGGCGAGCCAACGACTCTTTAAAGCTTCCCACGACGATCACTTCCGAAACTTCACTGAAGATATCGGTGATCATAAGGATAAAACAGGATACCGCTTCTTTTTTAAGATACTCTTCCATAGCTTCTTTTAAAGGAGCCTCTACCGATGCCGTACTTTCCAGGTCCATGGTAAAGATCTGACAAATACGCACGGTGTTCCCCTCGAAGCTGAAGTTTTTTACATCCGTATTTAAGAGCTCTTCCGGTTTCTTCCCTTCAAGACTCGTTCCCGCCTTAAACATATCCATGGCGAAGGATTCCGGATCGATGGCGGCGATCTTGCTCATTTTATTTAAAATATAGCGATCCGTAGCCGTAGAAGTTGGCGAACGGAAAAGGAGAGTGTCCGAGATCATAGCGGCGCACAAAAGACCGGCCACTTTCCGGGAGGGACTGATTCCGTTTTCAAAAAACATTTTGGATACGATTGTCGCCGTAGAGCCCAAGGGCTCGTTTCTGAAATAGATGGGCGACGAGGTGGCCACATTAGCGACCCGGTGATGGTCTACGATCTGCACGATCTCCGCCCATTCCAAATCATCAATAGATTGATTCCGCTCGTTGTGATCCACAAGGATGATCTTCTTCTTTAAATCCGTAATGAGATGGTATCTGGAAATACTTCCTACGACGCGATTCTCATCGTCTAAGACGGGATAGGAACGGAAGCGGGATTCCGTCATCTTCTCCCGCACTTCATCGATTAAATCGTCCTCATGAAAGACGACCAGATCTTCCTTTGTCATAACGTAGCCTACGGGCACGGCTTGAGGTAAGATCCGCGCCACCATAAAAGTGGAAAGGCCCGTAGAGATAACCGCTACATTACGCTCTTCGGCGAGCTTTAACAGACGCTCGTCCAATTGTGTAGAGATCGTAAGGATGAGGACAGAGACATTCTTCTTAATAATGGCTTCCTGATCATCCACATCGTCACCGACAATAACCACGTCCCCTTCTTCGATTAGGTTTTGGTTTTTTATGGCCTTGATCGCCATTTTCCCGGAAATCGGGCGGGGCTTTCGGGGCAGATGGATCCAACGACCCTTTAAGACATCCTTAATATTTTCAAGGCTCGTGTTCGATCGCCCCATAATCGTGTCGTCCCAAATTTCCATATAGGACGCGGCAATGTTGGAGAGGCTCACGATACCGATTAAATCCTCCTCACCGTTTACTACGGGAAGAGAGGTAATGTTATTTTTCTGCATAATCTCCATGGCACCGGCCATGGAAAGATCGGGGTTGACACAATAGGTACCGTCAATGTCCAGATCCCGAATTTGCGGCTTAATAGATGTCTTAAGTCGCGGCTTTTCCACGCCGAAATAATCCAGAACAAACTCCGTCTCCCGACTGATTTCACCCAATCGAATGGCCTCCGCACTTTGACCTGTTTTATTTTTCAGCTCCGCCAAAGCGATGGCCGAGCAGATGCTGTCCGTATCCGGATTTTTATGACCTGTAATATAAATCTTATTCTTCATAAACCCCTCCAAATTTATGATATTATAACATATTTTACATGAACGACCGAAAGGCCTTTGAATGGGGTCAAAGATTTTCTCCATTAAAAAAACTCGATCCACCTCAGCAGATCGAGTTTTTATTTTATGCTTGTGCCATTTCTTTATCTTCTTCGATTTTTTGGAAAGATTCGATAATGGAATCAGCCAGTGCATCTAATTCTTTGTCGCCGGAATCGGTGAGGGAAGAGGAGATGGTCACTTCGCCGCCGAGGACGTCCATAAGTTTCATCTTTTCGTCCAGGAACTCTTCCATTCTGGAGCCCGCTTGAGGTGCCCATGTGCCGTTTTCGATAATGCCTACGGTGCGGTTTTGAAGATTGAGCATGCGGATTTCGTTTAAGAAATTATGCATAACAGGATAAATTTCCAAGTTGTAGGTTACCGATGCGAGAACGATGTGGCTTAAGCGGAAAGCTTCCGATACGAGGTAGCTTACGTGGGTGCTCGACACGTCGTACATGTGGATATTGGTCATGCCGCGTTCGCAAAGCTTGGTTGCCAAGCATTGAGCGGCATATTCCGTATTGCCGTACATGGAAGCGTACACGAGAAGCACGCCGTCTTCTTCCGGTTCGTAACGGGACCATTTATCGTATTTTTCGATAAAGTAACCCAGATCTTCTCTCCAGACCGGTCCGTGTAAGGGGCAGATCATCTTGATATCGATGGTACCTGCTTTTTTAAGAAGGTCTTGAACGTGGGGTCCGTATTTACCGACGATATTGGTAAGGTAACGACGAGCATCGTCGAGCCAATCGCGGTCGAAGTTCACTTCGTCGGCGAAGAGCTTGCCGTCTAATGCCCCGAAGGTACCGAAGGCGTCGGCAGAGAATAGGACTCCGTTGGTGGTATCGAAACTTACCATGGCTTCGGGCCAGTGAACCATAGGAGCGGCTACCCATGTAATTTCGTGGGTACCGAAACTCATGGCGTCGCCTTCTGCCACTTCGATTTCTCTTCCATCCACGTCAAAGCCGAATTGACGCATCATCATGAAAGCCCGTTCGTTGGAAATAACTTTCGCATTGGGATAGCGAATTAAGACTTCATCGAGACTTGCTGCGTGGTCCGGTTCCAAGTGGTTGATGATGACGTAATCTAAATCACGTCCGTCTAAAACGTGTTCTACATTGTTTAAGAACTCTCTGCAAACAGCCCAATCCACTGTGTCGAAGAGGACGGTCTTTTCATCCATCAACAAGTAGGAGTTGTAGCTTACCCCTCTCGGGATGGGGTGAATATTTTCAAATAGGTGTAGACGGTGTTCGTTGGCGCCTACCCAATATAAATCATCGGTTACTTTTCTTACGGTATACATGCTTTACCTCCTGGATCCTCTCTATTTAAAAGTACGATCTTCCGGGAAACTTACCTTGATGAAGCTGTCTTTATCTTCACCGCATTTCGGGCAAATATATTCTTCCGGTAATTTATCGAAAGGTGTTCCCTCTTCGATTTCACTTTCTTCGTCTCCCTTTTCAGGATTGTATTCATAGCCGCAGCCTTGGCAGACGTAGATATCTTCCTTCGGAGCGGTCTTTCTCGGTTTTTGACGTTTCATCTTGACCATTTCAGGTGCTTCGCCTTTACCTTCGGTGCCTAAAGCTTCGATGATAAGAGGTGCTACTTCTTCGATATCGCCGACGATACCGTAGTCGCAGTTCTTGAAGATCATGGCGTTGGGGGCATTGTTGATGGCGACAATGGTGGCCGCATCTTTAATACCCTTTAAGTGTTGGCCTGCCCCGGAAATACCGGCTGCAACATAGAGATTGCCGCGGAATTTCTGACCGGACATACCGACATAACGGTTAATAGGAAGAACCTTGTCGGTTTCGGCAACAGGTCTTGAAGAACCGATGGCGGCGCCGAAGGCACGTGCCAAGTCTTCTGCAAGTTCAAGATTTCCGCCGAAGCCTTTACCCATGGATACGACACGTTCCGCATCGAGAATGGGCGTATCGAGGTCGATGCCGACGCTGAAATCGTAGCCGTCTTTTTCCAGGGCTGCGATTAGATTTTTAACATTTTCCGCCTGATCGTCACTGTCGAAGATTTCTCTCTTGCGAACGCCGGTGATGGGGCCCTTGCCCGCTTTTTTCTTTCCGCCGCCGCCGGAAGATCTGGCTGCTTTACCTATAATATTGGCCGCAATGACGACTCTTTGAATTTCGTTGGTACCTTCATAGATCGTGGTGATCTTAGCGTCTCTGTAAGCGCGTTCGACTTCCATACCTTTCATGTAGCCGCTGCCGCCGTAAATTTGAAGGGCGTCGTTAACGACTTCAAGGGCCATATCCGATGCGAACATCTTGGCTTCTGCCGCTTCCAAGCTGTAGCGTTCGCCGTTTTGTTTCATTTCAGCTGCGCGATAGATCAGAAGACGTGCTGCATCAATCTTAGTGTACATATCGGCAAGCTTAAAGGAGATGCCTTGGTTGGCTGCAAGTGGTTGACCGAATTGAATACGTTCTTTGGCATATGCGAGAGCGTGTTCGTAGGCGCCTTGTGCAATACCAAGAGCTTGCGCCGCGATACCGATACGGCCGCCGTCCAGCGTGGACATGGCGATATTAAAGCCCTTACCTTCTTTACCAAGTAAGTTTTCCTTGGGAACTTTAACATTATTGAAGTGAAGTTCCGCCGTAGTGGAGGAACGGATACCTAATTTGTCGTAGTGATCGGAGAAAGTGAAGCCTTCAAAATCTTTTTCAACAATAAAGGCACTGATGCCGTGGGTTCCGATGTCCGGAGTAGTAACGGCGAAGACGACATACGTATCTGCTGCCGGTGCATTGGTGATAAAGATCTTTTGACCGTTTAAAATGTAGTGATCGCCTTCTAAGACGGCCGTGGTTTCGGTTTCGCCGGCATCGGAACCTGCATTGGTTTCCGTCAGGCCGAAGGCACCGAGTTTTTCACCTTTTGCAAGGGGAACTAAATATTTTTGTTTTTGTTCTTCCGTACCGTAGTGGTCGATAGGATAAGTACCTAAAGATGTGTGGGCGGATAAAACAACGCCGACACCGCCGTCTACGCGAGATAATTCCTCAACGGCAATGGCATAGGAAATAACATCATCGCCGGTTCCGCCGTATTCTTCGGAATAGGGAAGGCCCATAATACCTAAATCGGCCATTTGAGCGACAATATCTTCGGGGAATTTGTTTTCTTGGTCAAGTTCAAATGCGACCGGCGCAACGACAGTTTCCGCAAATTCGCGAACTTTTTTTCTTAGTGCTTCGTGCGCCTCGGTAGTTTTGTATAACATGTTTCCTCCTTGCAATCGATCTCATAGATTACAATATCAATCCATACGGTTCACACTTGAAACCGCAAACTACACCGCTCGTGTATAGATTATACTAGCACAAGACTTTCGCCTTGTAAACACTCTTGCGGCGTGTAAGTTAAATTTTTTTCGAAAGATTTTCGCTTTTAGTCTTACGCTATCCATTTACCCCTTCCTTTGTGAATTACACAATATTTCAAAAAGTTTTTTGCAGTAAGGGCAGATTATTTAATCCGTTCGTTTTTTCACTTTGAGATTTAAAAGAATTCGCTTTTTTCAAAATTTAATGATTTTATCCCCGAGCTTCCATTTAAAGCCCTTCTTTTTGAGAACTCGTTTTCCGAGACGTAAAAAGACCCTTCTTCGCCCACCTGTTTTTCGTGCTCATTATACTTTCTTTAATCTCTTAAAATACATTATGCTTTCAATCTTTCTGTTTTTAATTTTGTCGACGTTATATTTTTCTGTTAAATTGGATATTTTTCGCTTTTTCGCTTTCCTTTTCCGCCGTTTCAGTCTATAATCGTTATGAAATAGACTTGCTTACTAAATAGGAGGTAATAGACAATGACTATGATTCAAAACCCGAACGCTAAAATTATTCTTGTAGGTGACGGCTCCGTCGGATCCTCTTTCGCTTACGCCATGACCCTTAAAGGTCTCGGCCGCGAACTTGGTATCATCGACGTGAACAGCAACAAGGCTCGTGGCGACGCCATGGACTTAACCGCCGCACTGACCTACAACTCGGCAAAACGCATCTACGCTGCAGAATATTCCGATTGCAGTGACGCCGACATTATCGTTCTTACAGCAGGCGCTCCCCAAAAACCGGGCGAAAGCCGTCTCGACTTGGTTCACAAAAACCTCGCCATCGTAAAGGATGTCGTAGAACAAATCATGGACTCCGGCTTCAACGGTATCTTCCTCGTAGCCGCTAATCCGGTAGATATTTTAACTTACGCTGTCTTAAAGATTTCCGGCTTCCCGAAAGAACGAGTTATCTCTTCCGGTACCTCTTTAGACTCCGCTCGTTTCAGCGACGAAATCGCTCGCTACTTAGACCTCGACGCCCGCGATGTTTACGCTACTATCATGGGTGAACACGGCGACACCTCCTTCCCCGTATGGTCCAACGCATCCATCGGCGGTCGCCACATCGATCACTGGTTAAAAGAAAAAACCGACGATATAGATGCTGCTAAGGAAAAAATCTACACAGATGTTCGCGACAAGGCATACCGCATTATCGAAACCAAGGGTGCTACCTACTACGGAGTCGCTACCGTTCTCGCTAAGATCTGCCGCATCATCATCGAAGATTCTCACTCCATTATCACCTTAGGTGCTTACATGGAAGGCGAATACGGATGTGAAGATATCTACCTCGGCACACCCTGTGTCTTGAGCCGTAACGGTATTGAAAAGATTATCGAAGTTCCCTTGAACGACGAAGAGAAAGAAAAAATGCAAATTTCTTACAAGGCCGTCAAGGAAGTTCAAGACGAAGGTATGGCTCGCTTAGGTTTCTAAGAAGCTCCGGCTCATTAAAAATTCTCTTTAATAAAAAAACGCTCGATGCCACCGAGCGTTTTTTTATTACGTATTATTCTAAAATTTCCATGCGTTGTCTTTCGCCCATACGGCGCCAGCAATAATAGGCATAGAGATCATTGGCCAAAAAAGCTACAAAACACACCGCCACCGATACGTAACGCACATCCTCCAAGGCAGCGAAGATCCAGAGCATAATAAGGATCACATCGTTTGCAGCATAGGCTAGGGAAAAATAGTGGCTCCTCTTGTAGGTCAGGTAGACAGCGATAAAGCTTGTCGTTACCGAAAGAGTACTCGGGTAAAGACTCGCCGTATTAAAATAGCGGAGAATAAAGTAAAAGATAAGGGTGACCGCCGCAGCCATCACTACCATGGTCCTATATTCTCTTTTTGTCATCGTCGCCACTTCCACTTCGCTCTTATCTCCTTTGTAGGGGTGGCTCATCCAGGCGATAAAAGCCAGAACCGCCATAGGCATGGTCATGCCCAAATAGGTGATCATCTCGCCGTAATAGGCGAAGCTGTAAGCAATCACTCCATAGATCAAGCTGAAGATCACCATTAAAATCTGGCCGAAGGGATTACCCTTGGCGTCGAATAAAATCGCGGTAATGCCGATAAGGGAGGCGATGAGCGTCAACATATCGCCGCCCCACGCAAATGAGATTATAATGGCAAGTGATGATACTGTCCAAAGTACTTTTTCTTCTTTTGTAAAATAATTTATCATTTAAAACTCCGAAAAAGCATTCGACCCTTGAGCCGAATTCTTTTAATTTTATGCTCTGTCGTATCGGCTGTTGCCTAAGAAATCTTCCGTCTTTTGAAGCTTACCCTCGTCTACGAGATCATCCAGTGCCGAAAGCAGACTTTCCCTCGTGTAGCTGAAGCCTTTTTTGTCCAGCTCCGTAAGCACCGTAAGCACATTGGCCGATGCGGATATGGGAAGAAATTCACCGACGGCGGTGAGGAGATTCTCGAGATCCTTCCCTCGATTCTTCAAAAGCTCGTCGAAGGGGTTTTCCGTATGAGGCGATGTGGTGCGCGCCATGCGAATTCTCGCAAAGGTCGTGCGTCCCAAATGAGACGATGAAATAAACACATCTCCCGTTTGAAGATAAGGCAGCCGCGCCGACTCCTCTTTGCTGATGTCCGTCTCGTCCCGAATGGTGTCGATGTCCTGGGCCCTTACGGTTCTGTAGATCATCTTACAGTTGAGCTGGGCGGTAACCGTATCGTCTAAGAGGGTGGGTCTTTGGGTGGCGAGAATTAAAAACACGCCGTATTTCCGACCTTCCTGAGCGATTTCACGGATCACGGACTTCGACGGGGAGGGAATCCCCTTAGGCGCAAAGGTGTGGGACTCATCGGTAATGACGAAAAAGGGCGGAAAATATTCACCGCTTCCCGGGCGCAGGAGCTGATCGTCTTTATACTCTCTGCGCTTTTTATAGAGATTGCGAATGAGGTAAGTGGCATACATTTGAATGGTCTTCACCGAGCCTTGAATGACGGCGATCTTTCCCTGGAAGATCGTCTCCTCAACAGGGGTCGAATCCCCTTGGAAGAGGCCGTCCCGCTCCAAGCTGTTGACCCGCCACAAAATCCCCTTGAGAGACGAAATATTTGTGGAGCGGCCGAAACGTCCGAAGACCTTTTGAATGCGCTGCCATTCCTTTTGTTTAGGCCCCGCCTCCATGGTCATTTCACGGATCTTTTCGATTCCGCCGATTTCATGTCCTGCGATTAAGTCCTCGATACGGCCTTTAAAGCCTTCGAAATTATTTCCCTTTTGGAATAATAGATCCACCGTGCCCTTCATGGCCTCGGAGAGATCGGATTTCGCGTCTAAAATATTTTTCAGATCGCCGCTGGACATGTCCTCGAAGCGAATGCCCACATCGCTTCCGATTTGAAAACGACGATGGCTCTTTTCGTAGCTTTTGCCCCCTTGGGCAGGCTCCGTAAAATCCATTTCGTAGTGGGGATCCAGAATAACCCCGGGAATTCTCTGCTCCATAAGCTCTTCTAAAATCACCCGCATACCGAAGGATTTCCCGCTGCCGCTGCCGCCGAAAATGCCGATATGGGGGTATTGATGCATAGCGCGAAGATCCAGCACATAGGGTACGTCTTGTTGCGGATGGGACGCTCCCTCTTCATATAGATCGTAAAGGTTTTTCAGATGATCTTCCATTTCATCGTAAAGATACTCGGTGTTCCGAATACTCCCGAGAACGAGGCCGTCTTTCGGCTCCGTAGGCACGAGAATATGGCGAATTTCTGAAAACTTCGGGGCTCTACCGTCGCTTCCCGTTAGAGGCGGCTCGTTGGTTTCTCTTAGGAAGCGAACCTTTGCAATGTAAATAGTTTCGTTGTGAATGTCGTAGCCTAATTGTTTTAGGGAGACCAACACATCGTCGTCGACGAAATCGCCTCCGATGTCCATGGGGATAAAGCGGTTATAGGTCTCAGACTCCACCACTTCCCCTAAAATCTTCCCCTGTACCGGATCGTCGATCATAATAAATTCCGCTACGCGGAAATTATGATCCCGACTCCCTACTGTAACCTCACGGGGATTGGTTAAGCCTAATACTTTAATTTGCATCTACACTCTCCGATCTCTTTCCGATACAAAGAATCGCTCCATCATATCTCTGTCCATGCTCTCTTCCATTAAAAGCTGAAGATCTGTCGGCGATACTTTCACTCTTTTATCCACCACGTCGATCCAAAAGGGCACGCCCCGCCCTTTTCTCGGCGTCAGCGTATAGATTAGCCTGGCGAGAGTCATAAGATGATCTTTCTGCTCCTCGAGGACATCGAGGCCCACCACTTCCCAGTGGTCCGTCGGGCGATAAAATCCGCTGGTGAGGCCGGCCGCCTCTTTGCTCATTTCCCCCGCCTCTTCCTTGGAACGTTCGGCGAGGAGTAAAAGCTCCCCTCGATCCAGCTTACCGGCTAAAATTTCCCTGTCGTAAAAGGCCCGTGCCTTTCCCATGCGCTCGGCAATATCCCGGGTCTTAATGTCTTTAATGGCGCCGACGAGAAGGACGTTTTCAGAAATACAGCGGCTCCTCAGCTCCTCCCATTTTTCCCCGGAATTGATCTTATAGCGGAGAAGTCCCCCGTCCATAATGATCACATCCACCCGGCTCTCTTCGAGAATACCGATGGCCGCCTCCAGCTCCACCTCTGCCAAATAGCGGTCGTGAATTTTCTCGGCGCTCATTGCGTCGTCTTCTGTAAGCACCGGGGTGTAAACCCGTCGCACTCGCTTTTCTTCCCCCTTCAGGCTCAGTGCCAGGCCCTGAAAGAGCTCGATGTAATGGGGATGGGCGCCGCCGCTTCTTGTGACGGAGCCGTCGACCCCGGCCACCGTGCCGATGTTTTTCAGCTCCTCCTCGCTTAGAGGATCCAGGTGAAATAAGCGTCCGATTTCCTCTGTCAGGCTCCCCTTAAAATCCTTCTTCGACATGGAGAAAAGGGGATCGTATTTTTCTTTCAGGGCGCGGTTTAAGGCGCGCATCTGAGTTTGAAATTCGTAAAGATCCTCTCGATTCAAAGCTTTAAACTCTCCTTATACACTAAATTCTTCGGCAGATTCAACGCCTTTGCCACGCTCTTCACCGCCTTGGAAGGGCTCTCCCCCTCATCTATTCGCTCTCTGAGGGCCGCGGCGATGTCGATTTCCTCTTCTTCCTCTTCACCGGGCATAAGCACCACGGCAAATTCTCCCTTAATGGTAAAGTCCTTTATGTTTTGCAGAAAATCCGCCGCCGTGGTCTCCACCCTCTCCTCATACCTTTTGGAGATCTCTCGCACAAAAATGAGGGGGCGATTGCCGAGCGCTGCAAGGACATCTTCTGCAAAGCGCTGAATCCGGTGAGGGGCCTCGTAAAAAATCACGGGTACGGGAATATCTTCAAGCTCTTTTAAAACCTTCACGCGGGCGCCGTGTTTCTGAGGCAAAAATCCCCAGAAGAGGTAGCGCCCTTCGTCGAGGCCCGCGATCACCGAGGCGCATACATGGGCGGAGGGGCCGGGTAAGACTTCGAAAGGTCTCCCCTCTTTTAAGAGGGCCGAAAGGAGCACCGCCCCCGGGTCCGATACGCCGGGCATACCTGCGTCGCTTATAAGGGCGATGTCCTTCCCCTCGTCCAGCCTTTTTAGAATGCCATCGATTTTTTCCTCTTCGTTGAATTTATGATAACTCTCCAAAGGGGTGTGGATATCGTAGTGTTTTAAAAGGGGCATGGAATGGCGAGTGTCTTCCGCCAAAATCAGATCCGCTTCCTTCATCACCCTGAGCGCCCTGAGGGTAATATCTTCTAAATTGCCGATGGGCGTCGGGCAAAAATAAACCTTACCTGCCATAATAGCCTGCTACCTCCTCGGTGTAATCTTCGTCCTCGTATATGTAGAGAGGGGGCGCCATATGTAAAAAGCTTCCCCCTCCCTTGATTGCCGTAAATAAAATCCGTCGCGCCTCTTCCCCTTCTCGCCAATAGACCGGTCGGAGATGGGTTATGGTCATATTCCCCTCTTTTAAATCGATAAGAATGTCCTGAAAATGGGCTACGTCCACGACGGCATAAAGGGCACCCTTGGGCTTTAACAGTTTCGACGCTTCGTAAAACCAGCGCATATCCTCCGCGAGATGCTTCGCTCTGGCCACGGCGGAATTTTTATTTTGCAGAGAGGATTTGTAGAAAGGGGGATTGGTCCAGATCGTGTTATACATTCCAAGATCCAATCTCCTGAAATCGCCGCAGCGAATCTCCATGGACATGCCGTTTTCCTCGGCGCTTTTTTCCAAGAGCTCCACGGCTCTCGGCTCGATATCTACCGCCGTCACGGACTTCGCCTCGTCGTAGGCCGCCATAGCCAAAAACCCGCTGCCACATCCCAAATCCAGCATATCCCCTTTCGCCTTTCCGTAGGCGGCTAGGAGTACGGAATCCATGCTGAAGGCGAAAAGGCCCTTTTCCTGATAAATGGTTTTCTTGCTCTTCGGCATATAATCTCGACCCATAGCCTCACCTCTCTAAAGTTTTTTAATATCGTCGTAAATTTCCGGATCCACGCCGTGAAGTTGCTCCACATGCTTGACGATACTCCCCACAAAGGGAATATCTTCCCCGAAATACTTGGCGCCGATGCGCTCGATCTCCTCGGCGATTTCTCGCTCCTCCTCTTCCGTGGAGCAGTTCTTCACCTTGCGGTAAGCTTCCAGCAGATAGCGGGAGTCCCGCTTTTTGCGCCGCTTTCCGTTTTGAATGAGAATATATAAAACGGCGATGCCGAGGATGAGGGCGAATAGAATAATCCATATAGGTTGTAAAAATCCCGGATCCAGAGCACCGTAAAGTTTGCTCACGCCGAAGAATAAAAAGAGCGCCGCGGCGAGATAGCTGATCACCACTTTCGGAATCTTCTTCCCTACATATTTGCCGATCACTATCCCGATAGAGGACACGACGATCATAGAAGATACGGTGGCGAAAAAGATCAGAAGCGGATTGGGGCTGCTCATGGCCAGGGTCATGGCCATAAGCTGAGTCTTGTCGCCGAGCTCGCCGATAAAGAAGGCAAAGACGATGGTAGCCACCGGCCCGAATCTCGATTCCTTTACCTCTTCTTCCTCTTCTTCGTAATCGATGGAAAGGGCGGAAAGGCCGAAGAAGAGAAATAAAATCCCCGCCACAATTTGCAGAAAGCCCACATCCTTAAAGATGCCGGCGATCAACATAGCCGCCAAAATAGCCAGCCCGTGATTCAGGGCGATACCCAAACTAACCCCGGAAAGCACAGTCCTCATAGGGTATTGAGTGGCGAAAGCCAGAGCCAAAAACTGAGATTTGTCCCCCATTTCGCCGATAAACACCATGACAAAAGCTTCTAAAAATTCCCGCAAACCAAAATTCCTTCCCAAAATCCTTCCTTATTTCTTCTCGAGCATTATCAAGATGCCCACGCCGTCACCGGATTCTATAGCTCCTTCGTTTAAAATGAAGGCGGTCTTATAGAAAGATACCTTGCAGCGGTATCGGCTGTTTTCTCCGGTAACGGCTATATCTTCCGGAACGACGTTTTCTTTTTCTCTCTTTAAAATCTGAATCTTTTCCCTGAGATCCTTTAGGTCGATGGAAAGATCGGCCTCTTCACTTCCGGGATAGAGAATGTCTATAATGCCTTTTTGTCGGCGAATGCGAAGCCCTTCCCTGGCGAATTCCCCGTCGCTGTAGCTCTCCACCATGTACATTCGGTCGTAGCCCTCAATATCAAAGCCGCGATCCTCTTCAAAGTTTAAGCTTAAATCTTCCCCGTCTACGGCCTCGCCCAATGCGTTATCGATAACGTCGTCGCTCGCCCCTTGAAAATAGGGAATGCCGGAGACATCGTGATTTAGTCTTAAATAATCTACGATATTTTGAATCTCCATGCGGTCCTCTTTTGAAATCTGCTTCGGCTCTACGATCTTTCCTCCCTTGAGCATATGGTTTTCAATGAGAAGAAGATCGAGCCTTCCCTTTTGAGAGCGGAAGGAAATATTTTCCGCTCCCACAGGCCCACCGAAGACGGCGACGAGAAAAATAAGGGTGAGCGTCATGGGAAGTACCATGTGCATCTCCCGCTTCTCCACCATAAAATGAATCATGGCGAAAGTGAGCCAAAGGCCCATGGCGAACACCATGTAGCGGCTTTCCGTCATGCCGTATTGGCTTACACGCAAAAACCACGCGTAGTACATAAGTGCCAAAAGGGGCAATGACGCCGGCGGCATGTATTTTCTAAAGTAGTAAATCGCCGTGTGTTCCCTGTCGTGATCGACGACAAAAAGCACGAGCACCTCGAGTGCCAGGGGCCAGAGAATTAAATTGACCACACTGGTCGTGGGGAGTTCTCTAAGGACGATAATCTTCACGATGTAAAGGTAGAGAAGGATAACGTAGGCCGATAGCACCGGCACGAGAATGTTCCCGAATACATTGTCTATGAGGGAAAGGACGCCCTTGTGTTTTTCCCCGGTTCCGTCACCGACGCGCGCCAAGAAGAAAAGAGCCATGAGGGGTAGAAAGCACGCACTTGCTACATAGAACAGTACATCTGAAAAGACGACGAGGCCGAAGAGGAGGTCGGCGCCTGCGAGTAAGAGGCTGATCCCCAAAAATACCACGAAGGCGTAGAGGTAGCTGATTAAAATATTTACCGCCATGGCGATGACGTGGACTCTGAAATCCCGCTCCCGATGAATCACTCCCGCAAAAAAGACCGTGAGCCCCGTCGCCGCCAGAAGAAGCAGGAATTGCCAGGAAAAATAGATGGAGGAGCCTATCTTTTGAAGCTCCGCCAGTCGAATATAGCACGCCAAAAGGGTGACTGCGGTAAATAAACCGGCGAAGAGTTTCCACTTTCTATTGTCAGGTTCTCTCTGTGAATCCGCAAAAAGTGTCACTGATAGGCTGATAAAAAAGCCTAAAATAGCCAGGCCGCTTAAAAGAAGGGGTTGCTGACCAAAAATAGTCTTCACCGTGCCGGTCTTAAGCCAATAACACTGAAAAATACAGGCCAAAAGAGCAAAAATAAAGCTGATCGGATAGTGACGAAGGGCACTTTTCGTCCGCGACGTGAGTTTGTCAAATCGTCTGTTCATAGCATCCTCCTACATCATAGGCGCCAAGACCCGCAGCACGCGACCTGCGGCTCGCTCCCAAATCGTAAAATCATTGCACATTTCCCGTGTAAAGAGCATGGAAACTTCCAATGTATCTTGGAAATCTTCTTCCACTTTTCTCGCCATATCTTTGTCGTAAAAATAGGCACCGCATTCGAAGTGTAAAAAGAGGGAGCGGTAATCACAGTTAATCGTCCCCACTACGGACTTCGTATCGTCGGAAACCACATTTTTCGCGTGAATAAAGCCCGGTGTGTACTCGTAAATTTTAACGCCGTTATCGATTAAATCCTTATAGTAACTCCGGGTCACGAGAAAGACCAGTTTTTTGTCGGGAATATGAGGCGTGATGATCTTTACATCCACCCCGGTGTGGGCCAAGTGAATAATGTCGCCCTTGGTTTCATCATCTAAAATCAAATAGGGTGTGGTGATATGCAGATATTTCGTCCCCTGATTGACGATGTCGTTATAGACTTCTTTCCCTACACGATTGACGCCGTAAGGGTCGTCGCCGAAAGGTACGACATAGCCCGTGTGACGTCCGCGATATTCTTCATCCGCGGGAATCAGATAGGGCTCAAAATTTTCGGGAGATTCTTCCGACACGTCCCACATGGAGAGGAACATATTGGTAAAGGAGCGCACGGCGGAGCCGTAAATAGCCACCCCCGTATCTTTCCAGTGGCCGAAAAGCTCCCGTTCGTTAATGTATTCGTCTGCCAAGTTCACGCCCCCTGTAAAGGCGACCTGATTATCGATGACGAGGATTTTTCGGTGGTCTCTGTGGTTTTGATAGAGACTTAATAAGGGAAGGATGGGCTTAAAGACCTTGGTCTTAATTCCCAGCTTTTCCATTGCTTTATGATACGTAAAGGGGACCTTCGTAATAGCCGTGGTGCCGTCGTACATTAACCGCACCTCTACCCCTTCATCTACTTTCTGCTTTAAAATTTCCAGGATCTCGTCCCACATTTTTCCCTGCTCGATAATAAAGTATTCCATGAAAATAAAGCGTTTGGCTTTTTTCAGCTCCTCGAGCATATGACGCCAGTAATCTTCACCCAAGGGGAAGTAGTCGCATTCCCCGTTGCGATATACCGGATAGTCCTCTTCATTCCACAAAAACCTGGCCGTATTGTAAAAGAGAGGGTCTTTCATGCGCGTCTCTTCCATTACCTCCGGATCTTGTCTAAAAAAACTCATATTGGTCTTTTTCGTCGTTTCAAACTTTTCAGAAAACCAGCGGCGCATTACATCCCATTTGCTGGCCAAATAGAGGAAGGCGCCGAATACCGGCAAGGCGATGACCGAAAAAAGAAAGGCAACCTTGTACACCGGGTCGTTTCGCCTGTCGTTTACAATATGCAGACCGACGAAAACGTCCAGGGTGAAGACACCGATCTGCAGCGCATCCTGATGTTCGCTGAAGAAGCGACCTACCAGTAAAATCAAGGCAATTTGCGCAAGGAACAATACGCCGTAGACGATCATTCTTCCCAGTATGCTGACGAAAGAATTTTTTATGTGAAGTCGTGTATGTGTCATCTTTCTACCTCTTCAAAAAAATTTAATCCCACGATGAGATCTAAAGCGGTCTCCAACCACTTCTATAGACCTTTATTGTATCACAGACGAGGTTTGAGATAGAGCGAAATGGAAGTCCGGGCATAAAAAAGAACACGTTTAAATGTGGTGACCCCATAAAGTTGGACCAAATACCAGAGAGAATTTTTATTCTCTCTGGTATTTTTTTATGCTGCATTCTTTTCTCTATATTCTACTGG